>JADEYI010000124.1_pt1 | contig 145459 bp, 175 predicted proteins | sample 8542331 | NCBI WGS metagenome assembly JADEYI01 (sample SAMN16510988, study PRJNA670497) | mine drainage metagenome | isolation source: biofilm near Copperflume 1 | place: Germany: Marsberg coppermine Kilianstollen | collected 2018-02 | reverse complement strand
ATCACGTGGAGCCCATGTGACCTCATGCATGCATATGATGAAGGGATGGGTAATTGAAGTACCCCAATTGCAATGTTTGTCTGGGCCCGCACTCCCTGCTCTCTTGAGAATTGCATTGAAAACCTTGTCATACTGTATTGCAAATTTCTTGGAGCAATTGTAAAACTGGCAGGTTCACAGGTCTCGGTCTGCCAGACCAGTGGTGCTGTCACAATTTGGCCCACCTACGCGTGCGCGTCCTGGGACAGTAGTATAGTGTTGCATATGACGCAGCCATTTTGTATCTCCTAGTGCTCACCATGGGCCTCCAGACAGCCAGCATTCTTGCCTTCAGGTTGCAGCGAGGTACCAGAAGGAGTCTTTGCCATTTCAGTCCTCCCAACATGCCTGCACTTCATTGAATTCGACACTTCTTGGAATTCAAAGCTCCCTTTGAATCGTGGGTGGCTGATTTGGCAGCAGGGCTCGGCGCTGAGTGGCTGCGGCTGCCGATGGTGTGCGTGCCGGTACGCGAGTTCCACGGCGGCGGCTATGGGTTCCTGACGGCCGATGAGGGCGGCCACTGAGGGCGGAGGGGACGCCCCCGCAGCCCGGGCCGGGAACGTGAGATTCGCGGACCGTGATGATGCGCAGCAGGTGCAGTGGCTGTGGGACAGCTGCAGGGGGACGAAGGTGCAAACAGGTGAGCAGCACCTAAACTGGCTTGCATGCAGTTGTTGGAATGTGCCAACGGCTGCGCTGTTTCTCGAAGGATGCGTCTTCCATGATTGAGCACATGTTGGAGGCCTGGGGTGGATTGCCTGTGGTTGTGAAGCTCTCGCCTGCATGTGCACTGTGTCATAGTGTCTGGTAATGCGCCCGACTCCGCACTCAAAGATGGATTCTGCTGGTGTGTGCAGTCAATCGGCTTGCTCTCCTGCAAGACGACACCCCTCGGGTGGCACCCTTCTTTTGCAGTGCAGTGATGAGCAAAGGAATGCATGCGTGGTTTGAGGAGTGCTGGTGCTGCTACACACCTGTCAGTGGTAGATAATGGGAGCTCCAAAATCCAGTGGTCAAGGAGTGCTTTGGTGCTGCAGAGTGCTGCCGCTGCCGCCGGCGAAGCTGCAGAGCATTGCGCAGGAGCAGGGGTTTGAGGTGGTTGTGTTCCCCAAGGGTCTGCTGCCGCTGCGGCCGGGCATGAGCGAGCAGGAACTGGGCGCTGTCTTCTCTGCCTATGCTAGCTCGTAGAGGAAGTTGCCGTTTGACTCCTGCTAAACTTGGGGGCCGGGAATTTCTGTCGCATCTGCATTAGGGTCGGAACTGTGTGGCGGTCTTCACGCAAAGGGGCTAGTGTGCTCTTCGAGTGAGCACAGTAGATTCTGGCCGCAAGCCTGGCAACGGCATGAGCTCTTGGAAGCCATCGATGCTCGCTGTGTTGCTCGCTGTGCCAATGTCAATAGCCAGGCTGCATGCACATGCGGCTCTCCTTCAAATCTTACCTTTCATGCAAATGCGGTCATTGAAGAAGTCTTCATATGTGCATTGAGTTGTTTTGGAGGCAGACATCAGATCTGTCCTGATTTGCATGTAGCGATGGAGCACGCAAGCATCAACTTTAAAACATCCACTGTACGTTCTAGCCAGCTTCTTTGAGGATCTACTAATGTAATTTATTTCACTGTGATACTCGAAATGGTGTAAATCACCTACTCAGATCAATGGATGTGAAGACCCAGTGATGGCATCGATAAGGCTACGATGATGTCTCTGTTGGTTTAAACCAGCCCTTGTATGCATAGCATGTCTTATGTACCTATGACATTCGACTTGCATTGATGCTTGCAAAGCCCAGACTGTACATGCTGCAATCATTGCGGCTGCACGCACACCTCATTTTATGATTGCATGCCACATAAATTCTTAACGTATCAACTGCAATCTCTTGTCTGAATCAAATATTCTAAACAGCTGTTCTAGAGAGATCATCAGCAATGGCACACACTGGTGATCCAGACCTGCAGGCCGCTATTTCGTCATGGAACGCTGTGACGTCTACCAAAGCAAGTGATCTAAAGTAAACCCAAGTCCAGACAAAAGGAAAGCGCCAGGACACAGGGAGCCTGGTCTGCCTTGAGCTGTCTTGACCAATGATATTGGTGATGTTGGCAAAATTTGAGACCAGGATATTGCCCATCAGTAGGTTTCTACACTATCTTTTAATTAGCTTCTGCTGCTCTTCGCTTCTGCACTGGCGGCAACTCAGGCGTCCGTGTATCTCCCAGGCCATCATGCGATCCTCTGCAGCAGCTTTCCACTCATGCACTTCACCCGTCAACTCATTGACATGCTGCCACCATATGATCAAACTGCTGTGAGCGCCAACCTGATCAGGTAGCTTGTCACCATTGTACGTGGGATGCCACTGCGCAGCAACTTCCGGCGCCCTCACCGCCAAAGAATTGCATGGGCACACTAGAAGCCCAGAGCAGTACGGGCACCCAGATCCCAGGTTGGTGCGATTGACAATTGTCGCACTCCACTCGTGGGCATGGGTGCACCCAGGAGGGGCATTCTTGCGGTCATGGCACACCCACACCGCCTTTCTCTTACTGCCGCTGGTGACCTTGTCAAGATCCAGGTGCTCATTCTTTGTGGGGTGCAGTTGTGCAACCAGCTCTGGGTGCTCATCCCATAATAGACCTCGTCTTGTTTGCACATGATTTAGACAGCTGCACTTTGGGCAGGCAGAACCAGCAACCCTAAAAGATACTCTTGCCAGCCATGTGCCATGCTGGGTGCACACCCATGACACCTTCCTTCTGGAGCTGACGCCAATCTGACTAGGATCCAAGCCCTCATTGCCTGCATGGTCCCATTGCGCCATCAACTCAGGCTGTGTGGCTGCCAACGAGCTGCATCTGCAAATGCTTAGCCCATAGCAGAAGGGGCAGCCTGTTGGGTTGCCTGCCTTTGTGCGGTTACTGATTATGGCCTGCCATTCATGCACACTGCCGCACGATGAGCAGGTTTCTAAGCACAGCCACCAGACTCTGGCTTTGCTTCCAGTAGTAAAGTCTTTGGGTCTCCTGTCACCGTTTTTGGTGGGATGCCACTGGCGGGCAAGCTCTGGGTGGGCCGCTGCAAGTGATGGCTTCCTTGGAGCGATCTGTGGCACTGCAGCTGTGGCTGCACCAGTACAAGAAAAGAGGATCAGCCCCGGACGGCTTGCCTAGTTTTATTCTTGGATACACAGATCTATTTAGGTGTAAGATTATTTAGGAAGAAGTTGTTTTCTGCTGGCACATCATACCTTTGCAGCTGACCCTGCTGCTGCACCTGGCGGATCTGTGCAAGAAGGATCTGTCCGATCCCCGCCCTGCAACCGCAAGGATACATCACCACAGAACAAGCAGTGCTCTCACATAGATTACTACTACCTTCGACTTACGAGATCGTACCTAGACTTCGCGGGAAGGTGGCAGCGCATCGTCCTGTCAACGTCCATGAGCTCAGTGCTGGAAACTCCTTCACGCGCAGCATCCTTGATCTGAACCTCACAGAATACTTGAATATGTACGGAAGTAATATTCGGAGTGTGTGGCCCCAGTCTTTCTCACGAACAAGAGGATGCATGATCTGATTTAGGAGAGGATCACGTGGAGCCCATGTGACCTCATGCATGCATATGATGAAGGGATGGGTAATTAAAGTACCCCAACTGCAATATTTGCCTCCAAGAGTGTCACCGCTTACTCAGCTTCTGTTTGCAATTCAAGCATCGGATGCCGCATGATGCAACAGTCACTACCTGCATCATGTTATCACTGGCAGGTCTGCTTACAGTATATCAATCAACTCACGGCAATTGCTTGAGTATAGGACTGGCAGCGCGGTCGAGCCTCTCAACATTGCAGATGTGGGCAATTTTACAATATTGATAACCCCAAAGCAGATTTACACGTCCCGAAGTTTAAGTGGATACGCTCAAAACGAGGCGTCTTTCTTGACCCTAAAAGTCGACGTCGCACTATGGCAATTTGGGGAATGGATAATAAAAGTTGACAAACCGACCACCGAGTAATGAGTCCAGAAAGAGATGGAGAAACATTCGCCATTCTAAAAGTTGTTTGAGGAAAAACGTACGGATGCAAGAAATATTAAAGCGTATCCAAAAAACCTCCCGAAATGACCCTGCCACTTATACACCTCAGTGCGCTCAGGAGACATGCAGTGTGACAGGAAGGAACGCACAATCATGCAGACATTTTGTCTGGATGTACAATCTGCAGCAGGTTCCAAAAGCAGAGCTTCAATCTTGCAGGAACATCCAATTTCTGTCTCCGCAAGCGGGTCATACTTGAGCATCCCGTCCGACCCTTCCTTGCTTGTGTATCATTAGGACCATCCGCACATTTCCAGTGCCATGATTGCAAGCAATCATGCTGGATTTTTTGGCCCCTTGTCTACTTCACCACACAATACTTTGGCGCTATCACCTTGTCTTGGTCGAGCAGCAGCCATCACACCCTCACCAGCGAGGAGAAGTTCCACGCTGCCTTGCATCCAGCACACCTACAGCAAGAAGACACTTCTGGATAATATAGTTCTTTTCCTGCCAAGAGGCAAGGTGCGTCCTCCAGACACGCTGCACTTTAAGGACTGCCACAATCCTACTTCTTGCTGGACTCGCCAGATCCAGGCAAGACGCAATCAACCGTGGGCACAGTGCTCGGTATTTACTAAAGTCCCCCCCCCCCCCGCCAGCCGGGGCCGCATGGATATTCCTAGCAAGAACCCTCCACCACTGCACATGACACCTGCATGCTGCCCGTCCTGCATGTCAGTGCAGGCCCCTATCCTTCTGATGGAACAGGACAGGAGCACATGCATGTCCTGGGCCTGCCACAATACTTTGCCCAACATCTGCCAGCCAAATTGTGACCACTGGTGGCATCTTGTACAGGATCCTGATAGCTGCACGAGAGACAAAGCCACCATGGAGTGAGCGCAAACCAGTCCAGCTTTCTTGAGACAAGGTTCCACCAGCTCTATAAAAGTTCCTGTGTCCCCTGCCTGCTGCCTGGTGCTTCAAACACCCTGAAATAAGTGGGAGGTGCGACCTTGACTGAGGTTCTAACCTCACATGGTCGCAGCCGCTTATTTTCTCCAGGCCATGCCCGCATGTGGAGCATCGCTTGACCATCTGCACTGTCTTGTAGGCCTTGAAGCCCCGGTCTGCAGCCGCTGCTTTCTCCTGCCTAACCTGCCGACAAACAGCCAGCAGTCCTTTAATGTAACAGAGGCAAAACTTCCCATGTTTCTCAAATTCACAAACTTTGGAAGTCTCACAAGGCTCAGGAGCTCATCACATGCCATCATCAAGCATAGTGACACAAGGGACCCTGCTTGGCCAGCTCAAGGAAAGATCACATAATGCCAAATTTGTCAATCTTCTCCAATTTCCTCCACTAGTAACAGCCAGGCAATCACGTGGGTGTGCAATTATCCACCACAGTAGGTTGCTAAACCCAACAGAACAAGTATCTGCTGCTGATCCAGGTGCCGACTCATCTGCTTGTGGGAGTGTGGGTTTAGAGCGCACATTTGCCTGGTACCCTTCACAGTTCAGACCGGCGTGCGATGGGCCGTCGCAGGTCGGACACCAGCAGTGCATGCATGCGTTGCATACCGCTCCGTCATCACCCTTCCCTGCACACAACAGTGATGTGAGATGTACATGAGCACGCTTGTCGCATCAGCTGCATGAGCTAGAGCTTCTTTCTTGACTCGGACACAGATTAGAAGCACTTGTAAACCTCTCATTATTACGGCTCAAGCAGAAAGCAGCAGGAGCAGTAGCAAGTCTTGCATGAATACACTTGCACTGTTCAGACAGACACGCAGACGAGACGACGTTGAGCATGCCTTCACAGAAACACTCAGCGCACCATGACAAAGCTGGCAGATTCCGATTTTCAAGTATTTTGCTCACTACCAAATATACAAGGGTGCCTTGAAACTAGGGAATTTGAACTTCACAGTCTGATCAAGCCGACAACACAGGAAGGGCTAAATACAATAAACGCACCGGGCACTGCAATGCCGGGGCAGTCAGGTTGTGGGCAGGGCACAAGGCCGCGCCCCTTGGCCACTGCTGCCTGCAGGCTCCTGCGTGAGTACTCGCGCCGCTCTGGCACTCCCAGCAGCTTGGGCACATCAGCATCCAGGCTGCAGCACCAGTCCGCTGCCGCCAACTCCCCCTCCGCCGGCTGCACACAATAACTTGAGAGGTCCGCACGTAGGCACTTGCCTGAGCATTCCCCAGTTTCTAATCTTCATCTATCCGTGACTTTTGCTGTTGTTTCGAGCTCCCCAGCCCCCTCTTATTGCAGCTCAATTTACAGTTGGGCAGGCCATGACACGACTGTCCCACCTTTCTCAGGTGGTCCTCTAGATTCGGCGGACCAAAGACCTCAACAAATTTCAATACAAGCTGCATGTGCTTCTAATGTAGTGTTCATCACTTGCAGGTGACTCAACTGAGAGCTCAATGCATTCCGCGGCGGCATGCTGGCTTTCTGTAACATGTAGTCAGGTAGTCAGTGTAATCAGTGTAGTCAGTGTATCACATAGCCACCCTCTCGAAACAGTACATGAGTGGGGTGCAATAGACAAAATCCTCAATGAAGCCACAGTCTGCACTGCTTCAGCGCCTTAGTGCAAGAATATACCGCTGCTGGTATTGAAGAGGGAGGTGGCTGCTTTCCAGGCAGGCATCCCAGCCAGGAGCCAGCAGAAGCTCCAGCATCTGCGCATGTGCTGGGAGGAGCGGGTGGCGGCTCCTGGGCAGCTGCTTGGGACCTCAGGCATCTGCGGCAGGTCTGTGGGTTTGCCTGGCACACTGGGCACAGGATGGGAATGGAACAACTCCTGCGTGCACACGTCCTCGTCTTAATGGAGTGTGACCTTGTACACATGTGCTGCATGTGTGCATGCAATCTGCACATCTGAAACCCGGCAATGCATGAAGGCCAATGTCCTCAGATCTGTCTAGACCTCCCCAGTTCATCCTGAGCTTCATCATGAAGCCTTGCGCTCAGCATGAAGCCTTAGTAACAGACAGACAAAGCTGGTGCACAATGCCAGCTGCTTGACAATGTGAGTGAGAGCAGAAAGGTGCAGAGATAAGGGTAGCATCTGAGATGGCGCACTTGATTGATGCCAGAACCAGGGCCCTTGCGCACTGTATGCAGAGGCGGTGCTTGCATGCGCTCAGCTCGATGGACTTGGATTTGCTGCGGCTCTCCAGGCAGATGGGGCAGTCAATGCGCTTCCCATGCTCTTGGTCTTACAGAGGAACCTTAGTTTAGACAAGCTACACAAATGGCTTTTTGCTAACAAGCCCTGTCTTAGGAACGTGGTGTGAGATCGCATGACAAGGAACTCACGGCTTGTTTTAGTTTTTCGGCCAGCTTACGAGCTTTGCTTTGTAATCGTTTTAGCATCTGCATGGCCTGCTCACGCTCGAGCACCTTTTGGTGCTCGTTCACTAGCTGTTGTTTAGTGAGCAAGGCCTCTTTGAGCCGTCGCTTCAAATCTAGCAGAGTAACTGTGCTGTCGTTTGCAGGTTGGGTGTGTTTCCCCATATTTACTAGGCAGTCCGTTTCAGATGACGTCTTCGTCCAATGCCTTGTAAGAAGTTCACAGCCCTGCAAGAATCCCTCGCCATCAAAACGGTTGGATTCACATCTTTGCAATGCACGCTTCACAACGATGAACCAGCTTTGCGATGAACAGAAAGATTACTTCGGTCCTGCCAGATGATCTTCAAGGCTGACTGGATCTGAGCCAGGTTGGCATGTCCAAGAGAAGTGAGCATTGAGGCTGGATCTGCTTCAGATCTTGCCACTGGAAACATGCTTTCATCCTCGCATTTACTGCGTGAATTGCCACGTGCGTGATTTCTCTACGTGATGTTCAACATGGGCGGACGCCGTGGCCAACAGAAGCCAGGGTGAATAGCACGAAAGCTACTCCTTTGATCCACTATCCTGCGTTTCCGAGACCTTGTTCTTGCTCCACCGAAGGCTTGTGAATTTACTGCCGTCGTAAGATCTATTGCAGTGCTGACGGCAATATGCTGCAGGTGGCTCAAGCAGCTGAATATACCCACGAGACCGAAGGCTACGAGAAATGGGGGCTTCCTGGACAACCAGCCTCCCACAGTATGGATCCTGCACGAGCTACTCCATTGCGTCAACGTGAGATGAGCTTCCTTCACTTCATGGGAGAAGGCCCTACAGTGCAGAAGAGATGTTGTCTGACCATGGTCCAGGCAGTATCAACCGTGCTGAACTTTGACTTCATAACTCAAATAGATGGAGCGGGCCTGTGAAATCTGTGGCTCGACATGATGCAGGAAGAAAGCCAGAGGACACGCAGAAGAGAATTCCCACAGGAGGAGAAGCTCCTGCACGCTGCTCTCAGCAAACTTGAGCCCCAAGAAGGTGACCTGGGTCCCCACTCTGCCCGTGGGATAGTTAACAGGGAGCACAAACATTGCACCAGTCCAAGCCATGCATACTCTAGACAGCAATGTATAACATCGGGACCGTATGTTGCAAGTAGACATTGCAGGGCAGGTGGCATTCATAGTCTACCGCGCTATTCCTGCTCATGCAAGGGTCATGATGTATGGTTGCTTTGCGCAATATGGTAATCTGAAGCACATGTGGATAATGATCATGATAGCTTTGCTGCTGCAATGTGGCACAGGGTTAAATGGTGAAACTACCAATGACAAAGCTGCACAAGTTGTGGCCCTCCTCCTCAACAGAGTCTTTGTCAGGAGCAAAGCCTTAGGCCTGGCGAGTCCCTATTCTCCCCACCTCAAATCTTCCAAAACCCATCCTCATCAAGTTCTATAATTCTCGTGCATGCAGGCTGTCTTTCTTCCATGTCTGCAATGTGAGCTTCAACCAGGCAGAGAGCTCTGCGGCTAGCTTGCTTGCAACATGGATATGATGATTTCTGGTGAGCAGGAAGTTCACACTGAAGTGTTGTGCTGGACAGGAATCAAATGTCAGCGCATTCAACTCACTCCACGCATTCATAGACCGGCGGCTGGAGGCGCTGGTGGCAATCCTATTCCCCTCAGCCGCTGACCCCGCAGTCTGCTCAGCGCTGCTTGCACTGGGCAACGGCGCGTCAGACTTCACATGCAAGGCATTCGTGCGCGCAAGCATCGCTGTGCCGCTGATCAGCAGGTTTACTATTGCGCTGCTGCGGTGCGCAATGGAGGCAGCGAAGACTGAGATCTACTGGAACCTGCATGAGGAGCTGCTGGAAGCTGCCTGCAGCTGCCTGCGCATGGCGTTTAAATCCCTGGACGATGCCCTGCGCATTGTTGCCAACTCCCCTAGGGGCCTGGCCGACCTTGACAGGTGCTCATTTCTCTGTCAAACGTGCACTGGTGGCGATTATAATTGATATTATGACACGCATTCCAGCCAACAGGCAAGGTTGCATTGCAGACAGGCCGCAGGCCTTAAGGGTCCCAATATCCTGCCCATTGTTGGACTGATCCAAGCAACAGCGAACCAACCGGTGGCAATGCAAGAATGTTATTTCTTCCCTCTGGCATCTGCAGCTAGCTTTTGCATAGCCATTTGATGAGCTTGCTTGCCTGCTTGAAATCGAAGATATAATCGAGGGACACTTTGCTCAAGGCGCCCTGTTTGCCGCAGGTCGGACCTGGTGAAGGCATTTCAGAGGACGGCAGCCTATTTTGGGCAATTGTGTGACGAGGCACTGATGTCATACGCTGGCAAGCTGTACGTATCAGCGGCGCTCGTGGCCGCTCTGCAGCTGGAGTGCTCGCCCATCATCCTGGAGGCCACAAAGACATGGGTCTCGTCCACGCTGCTGCTGCTTCTGAAGAACGACGGGTAAGTCTGTAAACCCCATCAAATTCCTGCATGTGAGCCAGCGTTGCAAGAACTCATCTTGGTTAGGTGCCTTTCTTGAGACACAATGTCGGGACAAGCTCAGCAATTCGACACTTCACATGATTGGGGCTGTATGTGACAGCCTGTGATATTATTGCATTATGTCATGCAGGAAAGTGCAGACACGGCGGTGTTCATGTGCCGGCAGGTGGGTGGCAGACCTGTGCAGCCGGCTGCGGGCATTTGAGGCGGGCGAGTCAGCAGGGACATTGGGCGACAGAGATAAGGAAGGAAAGGGGACCCAGGGAGAGAGATCAAGCTGCCCCAGCTCTGAGTTCACGGGCATGCTGCAATTGCTGAAGGCAACACTGCAGGCCACAGAGCTCTTCAGCGACCGGCATGCAGACCTGCCAAAACTGGTGCACGTTCTTCTCAGCAAGCGCAGAACGCCAGAGCAAGGCGGTAGCCCTGTCAGCCTTCTGGAGAGCCTCATAAACACCCTCTGCAGCGGAGCAGCCATCTCCACAGCCCACGCGTACAAGATAGCCTTCATCCTGTGCATCTGCGTGGCTCGCCACGAGGAGTGGAGGCTCTCAGAGGAGCTCTTCGGCCGCTACTGCCTCACAGGAGTGGTCTTCAGTGTTCTGGAGAGCGCCTTGCACCACAGGCAGGCAGCCAACGCACAGCGGATCCTGCATGCAAGCGGCTGGCCAGATCATGGACAGCCATTTGAGGCTGCACATGCGCCAACCGCTACTCCGCTCAGGGTCAAAATGGTGGGCCCGGTGGTGTACATGGTCAGGCCGCTGTTCTTTGGCAGATCGAGCGACGGTTCTGAGGCGGCGGAAGCTGCGGGGAAGCCAGCGGCTGAGGGAGAAGCTGATGATGTGGCGTGCACGTCTGCGGAGGTGTACCTGGAGAGGGTGCGCGCCGGCATGGCCGCTGACAAGGCGCCCGCCGTCGCTGTGCGTTCCCTTTTGTCCCTTCTGCTTGACTTCTGCATGTGCATTCATTACATCCCATGTAAATCGCAGCAGAGTCCTCATTTTGATACCAGTCCAATGTCCTCCTTGCGATTGAAGGTGCTGGTAGTGCTGCATGCATGCTGCAAAAATTGTAACGAAGAGGGGTCTGTTGCTGTGTTACAATTGAGGCAGCTTCACGTGGCCGCGCAGGCTGTGGCAAGCGCGATCATCCAGCAGGAGGGAACGTTGTGCGCAAGTGGAACAGCGGTGTCACGGGAGCTCGACAGGCTGAAAGATGTCCTGGAAGAGTTCATGCCGTCAGCTACCGGCTTTGGCAAGCCGATCGATTATGACAGGCGGGACAACATCTGCCGGGGGGCCGCCACCGACGCCGGCCTGGTCCCCCAGGAAACTGCGGAGGACTCCTTCCTTGACGCTGCCAAGGGAACACCCCCGGAAAGCCGCCCACTGCAAAACCAGAAGGACGCCCCTCACAGGGACGCAGCCCGACCCCAGGCCAAGCAGAAGGTTGCGTTTCACAGGGCTGCGGCCATTGCCGGCACAGGGGCGGCTGCCAGCGGCGCAGAGAAATCACGGAAGGGCAGCTTGAAGGCCGCGCAGAGCCTCAATGCAGAGCTGCGCAAGAAGATGGCAGAGCTCGAGGAGCTGAAGAGGCTGAAGGCTCAGCAAGAGCAGCAGCGGTCCAAGCAGGGCTCAGCTGCGCAGAGCGGCAGCACTGCATGCGGCTCAAATACCACCAGCTCAGCGCTATCCTCATCCAAGAGCCCTGGAGCTGAGGATCATCCTAGGCAAGTTGGCAGAGGGGAGCAAGCAAAGCAGGCACAGTGCGTTGCTGTAGTAGGTGATGGGCCTGCAGATGATGACAGCGCAAGCGCTGCCGCCGCTGCAACTGCGGCTGCTTCCAGCACTCAGGAGAAGGAGCGTGGGAGTCCTGTGCGGCAGCCGGCAATCATCAACAAAATGGAGCATTCTTCAAAGGGGGCTTTTGAGAGGACGGCAGCAGGGGTAGACTCAGCCAGCATCCGGCATCCCTTCGTGCACCCTGCTGTGCCAGACTTCGGCGGCAATGGGACCAAGTCGGAGCAAGCAGCACCCTTGGAGGGCGCCAAAGCGCAGCCGTGCAAGCTGCAAGATGTCACCAAGGAGGGTGTCGCGAAGCCGGGCAAGCCTGTGCCGGCAGGCCACAGCAGCTTGCCTGAGGAAGAGAGTCTCCTGGACAGCGCAGTGGAGGAGGCGGCTGTGAGCACCCACACTCACGCAAAAACCAGCTCTGATGCAGCGGAGCTCCATCAAACGCGGCACATCGTCGCTGAAGAGGCAGCCTTTACCAGTGCAAACCGTGGATGCACTCTGCAGAGCCACGCAGTGTTCCTCGAGGAGGGAGAGCATGCAGTTGAGATCCAAGCGACTGATAAGGCTGGGATCAAGATTGCGTCGCGCAACACATGCCAACAGGGTGGAGGCACAGGGCCGGCGCCTGTCACGATGGAGGAGCAAGTGCAGAGGGTGCAGCTGGAGCATATGAAGAAGTTCCGCAGCAGCCAAGGCCGTACAGATATGGATGTGGACCCCCCCGTTGGGACCCCCAGGAGCCCCCCACCTGGACCACCGCTGGACCCCCCGGCGGCAGCAGCAGCTGCCGCCCACGATGAGGAGATGTCGGACATCGATGTGGACGAGGCGATGGAGGACGCGACTGTCGACGATTGGGAAGATCTGTTTAAGAAAGCTGATCAGCCAGCGGTGTCTGCTCCGCAGGCCAGCTACGCCTCTGTCACAGCTGGGACTCACAGCACAACAGCAACAGCGCAAGGGAATGGTCATGGCCCCATGATTGCCAGGTCACCACTGGTGACAGTAATGCATGCGAGCGGGAATGCCTATGGGCCGACCATGCGCGATAAAGCGCAGGCAAACAGCGGCAGGGGCAGCGGTGCTGGGACAGAGAAGAATATGGGCCAGCCGTCAGTCTCTGTGGGGGTGGGAAGGCGTCCGCCGCCGGGGTGTGACTGGGCTAAGAAGAAGCAGCATGCAGCAGATTTTGGGGATGCCGGCCAGGGGCAGGGTGCAGCGGGTGCGCGGCAGAGCTACAGCCAAGCTGCGCAGAGGCAGGGGAGCATGGGAGGCAGGAGCGGCGGTGCCAGAGTGGCAGGCAACGACATGGGAAACATTGGCCTTGTGGACTACAGGAAGTGACAGTAAATTGGGAGGTTTGAAAGAGAGGCGGCATTTCTTGTCCGGAGAGATTTTGGAGAACAGCAAGAACCCGCCACACATGATTAGCCCACCACAGCAGCGCAGGAAACTGCGCAGTGCGCAGACTGCATGCATGATGATGATTACATGCCTTTGGTACAATCTGCGCCCTGCCATGGCTAATCAAATTTAACGCTGGTAGTAGAAGGTGCTGCCGCTTTCAATGTACACATCATGCCAAGTGGATAGCTGGAATGCACCATAAGTGCTTTAGCATCTCAGAGGTTGTGGAACAGAGGCCTACTTGGAATTATCGTGTAGCCGTGTGACTCTGCATAGCTTATATATGTAACCTTTAAATACCCATACTTTTCCCAGTGCTGTAGCAAACAAGCACACATCACCTATTGATCGACCTCCTGCAGAGGTGCAGGTGCAGCTTCTTCACAGGACATCATCGTTACTAATACTTTGATAATCTCATTCCAATCTAGGCAGCTCTGTCTGTGCCTTTGCCCCAGCGAAAGAAGAGATCCCTTCATACATCGATCAAGGTGAGTGCTCAGTCGCCAGCGTCACTGAATCGCAGTGCTGGCAAGCGCAAGTTTTTGTGTCATACTGGAAGTCCAAGACCAGGGCCATGGAGGACTGGGAACACATATCCAGACCTTCCACAACAGGACTGGCAATGTCCACCACGGCAGGCTCGATTAAGGCTGACGACGTGCGTTTTGAGGAGCAGGTAGATCATGTTACCAACAACTAGGAGCATCGCTATTGTGGCGTCAAGAGTCACTCTGCTCAAGTGCAAATGTACTTTCAGCAACAAAATTGCATCGCTTTTTCCAACGATCTTGGGGTCACGAAGTTTGCTGGCAGCAGACATGCAAGATCGAACCTTTGCTGCCTTGTCTTGTATTTCAAGAAAAGATACACGCTGTCGCTCTTGAAAGCATGAAAGAATGCTTTAAGTCCTACTTCCATACCAAGGATCGTCTTCAATTTAGAAAGATCTGCTTGCAGTTCAGCTGCAACTTTGAAAAGCTTGCTCCCTGCTTCTGAACCAGTAATTGCACTGCAGGATTCAGATGACAGCGAGTGGGAGATGTTACCTCCGCTGACATCAAGCAGGCCTGCGGCAGCCAAGCCCTCACCTGCACCAAATTCTCAGGATGTGCAGAGCTTGCCAGCACAGACGGACAGCACACAGGAGACAGCGGCCATCACTGAGAACTCCTCCACACCTGCGCCACTTCCTACTGCAGCTCCCACAGCCCAACACAAGCAGGAACCAGCAGAGATCTCCAGGGACAACATCAGCACATTGCAGAGCGCAGGGACAGCCTCGAGTGTGACACAGTGCAGCATGCCGGCAAGCTATGAGCAGGTGCAGCACCATGCATCTTTCAGGCGCAGCCCCGAGCAGAAGGCAGAGATCAGGGTTCCTAGCTACAGCCAGTATGCAATGCAGAAGCAGTCCCGGGCTGCAGGATCTCAGCGCGACCCCTTCAAGATGCTCTGGAGAGGATCGGCAAGGTTGACTATCAAAGGCGATGAGATTATTGAGTGAGAAGGCAGAAGATTAAGAGACACACTGCCATGATCAGCAACAGGCTTGGAGTTTCATGAAGATAGGGGCTCATTGCAGACAAGTGGACAATCACACGAATGGCAGCATTGTCAGTGTTAGGCCCGGAACGCATGTGAAGATGGATTGCTAAATCTCAAGATTTTTGGCCACAGAATAAATGGACAGGGTGTTTAATAGGTTTATCCTAGAGTGCTTCATGGTACAATTTTTGATGTCAACATAATCATGATGAATGTAAATGGAAGCGGATGCCTATTTTGCCATGCACATCAATGCCCGTGCTGCTTCAGATACCCATGCTATGTCTGGCGCCCAAGGCAACGATGTTTAAAAGACTGTGCTATAATCATCCATAGTGGTACCAAATTACACACTGCTATTATATAAGCCTGCCCTAAGCTGCAAACCTTTCGACATCGTGACATATGTTATTTCAAGCACATGCACAATTGGCATTGACTTCCGCAGCAGCTGTGATCAATGATGGCATCACACCTCATCGGCATTGATGGGAGAGCAACCAAACTGTGCATCATGCCCGCACTTTCCCAAGTCGCTGCAAACTGGGCATGCGTTGCAGATGCAGTCAGGGAGCCTTTCATCGTGCCATGGACTACGACACAGGTGCGGTGTGGAAAGGCTGTGGAACTCATATGCGCCATCCTGTCCTGACGAGGCCCACTTGATATCCCTGCTTGTCATGCACTCGCACAGGTACATAAAATCCAACCCTCGCAAACTCCTGTACCCGAACGCAAAAGCTGGGCACGAGCCAAGGAAGTCACCCACACTGAGAAAGTCAACCTGAAGAGCACCATTGGACACAAACTTGGCAAGCCGCCATGGCAAGCTCCCTGCAGGCACGCGTACACACATGTCTGTGGTGCATTCCAGGACCAGGGTGTTAACCTGCAGTAATGACCCTGACAGCGGCAGAGGGGCCTCGGCGGATCCCAGGCTTTCCAGGGCCATGAAAATGCTCTTGAGCCCACTTGAGCGCTGCAGTAAGCGTGGCAGTTCTGCCACTGTCGCTATGCCAGTCTGATCACCGTCGATCAGAATGATGGACTGCAGGGAGTGTGCCACCTCTCGCCAAATCCCCTCCCGAGCATCTTTCAGGCTGTACAGCCACAAATGCAGAGGTGTGCCCTCCGGCAGAGTCAGAGACGACGGCACAATGTTGCGCAAACTCACGCTGTGCAGCTCTGGGAGCCTGGCAAGGTCAAGGACTGGGTTAAACCTCATCAAGCCTTCATACTCAATGTGCCTGAGATAGAGCGACTGCAGCTGCTGCAGCTCGGTCAGAGACTCTGCAACCTGGCAGAAATCGCTGTCGAGCTGCAGCTGCAGGTGCCTCAATTGTGTCATGCGTGGCATAACCGCTAGCCTGTGCAGGCTCAAATTGAGGAAGGATAGGTTTCTTGCGCCGCGCAGCACCCATATCAGTGCACTTTGAATTTCTGGTGTAATTTCCCCTGAGCAACACGCTTCCAGCGCCCTCAGTTTCATCCAATCGTTGTCTGAATGCATCACGGCTGCTGCGACACTGGCTTCCTGTAATGGATCAACTATCGGTCCAAGCAGCATTCTCCGTGCCTGACGAGCCCTCTCGATGAGCCAGCGAGCCGATCCTGAAACACAACTTTACATTCATTTCCTCAGTCTGGATGCAGTGGAACGCTCCTGATACATCTGGCCAATCAAGGCGCTCGACTTGCTTGAGGGATCAACCATGAGGAGTAGCCAACATGTAGCTGACAAGACAACCCCAATCCAGTGGCCGGAAGCCTGCATGAAAATCATGCAAGACCCTGCCTGGTCTGGCCTGTCCAGGCAAGCAGAAGATGCCAAGTATTATCACTTTCATGCGTGGCGCACTCTCTGGTTTGTTCCTGGAGTCCAGGTGGATCTCATCCAGCTGGAGCTGCCAGGTGGTCTTGCAGGTGCCGGAGACCTGTGCCCACTGGATCATGGTCATGTACCCGGCAATCCGTCGCCACACCTCGGCTGGAAGAGCAAGTGCTCCATCGCGCTGGTGCCTCATTCTGCAGGGCAGTTCACGTCGTCAATGCCGACTTTAGCCTCTTGCACGATGATGATGATTGTGTTTGCACATACACTGCTTGCTTACCAATATCCTGGCAAAATTTCGATCGCTGCCTGGACCTCAGAAGTTCCTTTGGGCGATGTCAGCCCCTTGCAGTCAGGCTGCCATTTTGGGATACCAAGACAGGATCACTCACGTTAGAAGATTTGAAAATGCTTATTTCTGGGCGCAGGAGGGTATAAATCGTCGCAAACCCGCCTTGTGACAGTTGCTGACCTGCAAACACATGCATGGGATCGAGACAAGAAAGAAAGACGCTTTTTATTGGGCACTGAGCAGTACGGATACGATTTTGTTCAGATCTGGTTCGCAGTCATCGGTTCGGACTCCTATAAGAAAGCTGCAAGTCTGAGTGGTGATTGGTTGATTGGTGAAAGCCTACCTATGGCCCGTGAAGATCTCCGACCAGGTACAGGATAGTTCTAGGATTATTTATGTGTGCTGCGGAGAAAGTTACTTCCGTAAAGCGAAAAACAGACTTATCGCCTGAAGGTGGTTGCAACTCTTTGTTCTTGTCTTGTCTAATGTCAACACTTTGCGGCTCGTCTAGTATTGTTTTGGTTGAATGTAGGAGGCTCTTCTAATAAGACTTCCCTTGCCATCCACGAAGGTCATCCTTCGACGAAAATTTTGGAAAAGTTGGAGATGTCTGCAAATTTTCGATGACTCATCAGTGCCAGACCTGGCAACTACCTGCCAGACCTGGCAATAGGTAGTTGCCAGGTCTGGCAGGTGTGGATTGATCTCAAATCAGATAAGCATGGGGACAACAGTCAAGAAGCACAGACTCTAGAAGGCAAGAAGTCAACAAACGGGCTCCAATTCTTCAACCTGCAAAGACACCGCTACTTGCGCTACCATCGCTGCACCGACACGATGATCGCATGCATATATGTGGAAGCAAGTGCTTGCTAGCAAACTGCCAAGGAAGGCCATATATAAGCAGCAATGCTTTATGCATGGCCTCTGGCTGTTGAAGGACACAACATGCTGCGTGTCTCAAGATATGCGCCATTTGCACAGTGCTCTGAAAGGCCTTTCCCTCCAAGGGCGCTGCCCATCGGTCAGATATTTTGACAGCTTTCTCCTCGAAGGCTGTGTTTTCTTCTTGAGCACTCCCTCAATGCTCTCCAAAAGGGACAGCAGGTCAGCCAGGGCCTCAAGGACACTCGCAGAGACCTCCTCTGGCTGACCGTTGAGATCCCACAGCATGTCAGTCGCGCGCTTGACCTTGCCAACCAAAGCAGTCACCACAGCACCCCCTTCCGCCCTCGACACAGCCTCTGGAACGGTTGCAAGCGCAGCGCTCAGAAGGTGCAGAGCCCCGGTGCTGAGCTTTGGGGACTTCAGAGCACAGCGCTCACTCAGGAATTCATCCATGGCAGGACCAGTCGTGTAGGCTGTCAGTAGCTCTGAGATACCTAATGCCATGGCAGGACTCTGCCTCGTGGCCTCCACAAGGGCGCTCACGACAGCCAGCTGCAGCTCCGAGATGCTGTCAGGCAAGCTCAGCGCTGCAAACAGCTGCATGCACCTCGGGCGGCTCTCCAGGGCGCTGACGAGGATGGCCTGCTGCGATCTAGGCGGCAGGAGTGTGCACAGCTCCAGACTGTAACGCAGAACCTAAGAAGACAGCCAGAAACACCACACTGCAATCAGGCAGAACCGACCATGACCACAGTATCCACGACCTAACTTTACGAGGACGATATCTTTGAATTGAACAAAATCGAGCCCCAAGAGCACGGCTGCATGCATCATGCGGTGGCAACTTCAATGGGAATCTCATGTCATTAAGACTGGACAAAAATGGCTCTGAATACGCGACCTCACCTTATTGGCATCAACAGCGGCGAGTGCTGGGTCCTCAATGCATGCCAGGAAGCGCTCATTCAGGCTGCAGAGCACATTGGTCGCAGGCTTCTTGAAACGGCGCAGCTCTTCAAATTGCAGCGTCTGCCAAGGTTCTGCAGGCACAACACTTGTCAGAATAATTTTAGTCCCTGTGGTAAGTCCAACAAGGACTGATGTGTGGCAGCCTTTACATGCAGCCTGTCAGCAGACGCACCTTGCCTCTGGCAGGAAACGTGAGTAAGAGCTACATTAATATAAAATCAGCTCATGTCAAGTATCTGATAAGCAAAGCACCGTTGACAACATGGCACAGGTAATGAGCAGCAGCCCAACAGTGTCACAATTGCACCACTGTGACCTCAAGGTAATTGGCCTGCCCAACATGCACATCTAAAACCCATAAGATGCGTACATGTTCAAAAACACCGTTGGTAGCATAGACCATGTGACAACAGCGCACTTCTGGTTGCCAGAATGCATTCCAGTGTCCAGGAGGGGTTGCTGGCGAGTAGCTCCAGCAGCAGGTCACAAAAAAGAGCCAGTGATGTGTAGTCATCCTCTGCTTGCCAGTACATGTGACAGCCCTTCTTCAAGAGCGACCTGCGCAGGAATGACTTCTGTATCACACCCTGCATCCATCTTCCAGACACACATTTGGAGTGCATAGCCTTGAAGACATGAGTCGCAGCAAAGCTTGTGGAAGTCAATAGAGAGTGCAAGATACCTCATTTTTACGAGTGCAGAACAGAAAGTAGTCTTGCCTGGGGAAGGGGGTCCGGCTGCTGAAATGGCCAGCGCTCAACGGTAGGCAAGCACCGCTCCCTTGCAGCTGCAAAAACTGCGCTGCAGTCTCGATGGCAGCCTGCACCATGCAAAAGATATTTCACAGCCCTCCCATACACGGTGCACTCAAATGAGCCAACACAGCCTGGGTTGCAAGTCAACAACTATATCCTTGTTCTTACAGGGTTTAGGGTTTATATCATTCAGGGTTTGGTATATGTAAAGATTTTAGAACGCAAAAGTTGGGAGGGTAAGAGGGGCTTTACCTTGCGGGGCATGCGGCGCTCCTGGGCAGCCACAAGCAGGAGGCCTGCCAGGTGGCAAGGCAGCTCGTTGTGTGCTGGTAGTCGGCTTCTACACAGGCGTGCGATGAGCTGGCATGCATGCATTGGCTCTCCTGCAAGGCATAAGGAGTTTCAAGCTCTGCTGCACCCTCCTCATAATCGCAGCAGGCATTCAGCAGATGCAAAGCAGTTAAATGGAGCTACCAGGAAGAATTCTCTTGCAGGACAGCATGGGGTCAGCACGGCACACGGTAGGAACGAGAGATAGCTCGAGATAGTAGGAATCAGTGCTTGGTGTGAAGAGGCAGTGCAAGTGCAGGAGAAGACATCATCACCGTTTTTGGCTATCAGGTACTCGAGGAGCGGCATGGGTTGGCATTTGCACAGCTCGAACAGGACTCCACATGTCACTTGGCGGGCCAGCGTGGCCGGTCCAGAGCAGATGTCCAGCAGATACTCATCATCATCCAGCAAGCAGCTGCGCATACAAACAAATTCACTTAGAGCTGCATGCGTCCTGCTTATTCCAAATTGGCTGCACCAGCAATGCTCAAAGCTCAATGGAAGAATGAATTTTTAATCTGCGCCATATGCAAGCTCCACCTCACAGCGATCTTCTGCAAATATCCACAGCATTTGTCAAGTGACTTGATATCAGCTGGGTAAGAGTGACTTGAATCTGAGTTCCTTTGAAATGCTGCCAGAGCTCCCACCTGTACTCTGAGTCGCAGGGCAGCAGAAGCAGCAGGTCGCGCAAGAGCCACAGCACAGAAGAGCGGCCGGGCATCTCTGCACTGACCATATGCCCATCTGCAGCCACCTCGAGGCTGCAGCCCGCCAGGTCAGCAAGTGCCCTCAGCATTTCACCATCCTCCCTTTCCACCTTCACCTGCCCCTCCTTCTCTGCAGCAGCCTTGATCGCAGCTGCATCATCCTCTCCCTGCCTTGAACTGAGCGGTTCAGCCTTCCGGACGGTGTTTCTGTGTGCCGGCTTGCTGGGAACACCGTGATCATTTTCTGCGGTGCCTTCAGCTCTCCCAGCAGTGCTGTCTGGTGCCTCAAGCATACGCGGCGGCCATGCACTGCCGGCATTATCAAGCTGCCGTGCCTGTTCTGGCGTGCCTGAACACATCTCTGCTTGCAGCTCGGCGGTTGCTGACGAGCTGGAAGCTTTCTCTTGCTCAGCATCTGTGGTAGAGGCAGGCAGGCTACGTGCGAATGGCTCACTGCTCTCTCGCTGAGTATCTGTCAGCAAGCACTGCTGTGCGCTTGGAGCAGATGAAGGCCCTATATGAAGCTGCTCAGCTGAACCTGTGCTGCTGACAACGTCTGGACTTGGTGCTGCGCTTCCCAACTGAGGGTAAGCATCTGTCCAGCCTGCTGCACTAGCTGATGTATGGCGGCAATATGCTGCCGGCAAGGCAGGCTTGTGAGGAGCTCGGCCTTCAATCTGCAACACAATGTCGCGAGCTGTAGCTGCATGCCTTGCTGGCTGCATCGAATCTTCCCGATGATCCAGTTGCATGGGCTCTGCGCTTTGCCCTGTTGATGCAGCTTCCTGCTGCATGCTGAACTCTGGCCACACTGTGAGGCTGTAAGGCAGGTGTTCAGGCTGTGGCTGCCGTGGGGACTCTGATGGGATACTGGCATGCTGATCTTGGACGAATGACAAGGGGTGTGCGTCAGATTGCGAATTAGCAGCTGCACCTGCTGCTGCGACGGTCAGCTCGTCATAAAGTGTGGTGCCAACATGGATCTGGGGCTGTGCTGGCTGCTCTCGATCAATTCTGATTTCCTGCAGCTCATGAACTTCTCTCCCCAGGCTGCCCTTGCCAGACCAAGGAAAAGACAGGCCTGCAGGCAAATTCGTGATATTCGTTAGAGCTCATATTTTGACTTTACAATTTTCAGAATACGCAGTGTCTATCCTGACTTTCAGGCTGTTCTCGAATGCAGAAGTACACACTGGCCCTTCTTGGACCTCTGATCAATGCAGCAATCTCGCTGTGTCAACCCACCGATGTAAAGGGCTGCTGACCGCGTTATTAGATAGATTTGCTCGAACCAGCTGCAGGACGCCTCAGAGGTGGCCTGTCTATCTGGCAGCAGAGGTTCTGTATCAATCGCTATCGGTGTCACGGGCCATACACAGCACCGCCGCTTCTGGCTCATCGTCGCACTCTTCACGCGTTTTTCCAACGCTGAGGGCAAAGCACAAGACATTTTGGCCCGCTTGCAGCAGCCAGACCCCACATCGGATCATCCGATGGAAAGAACGCATATTATAGTACAAGGTCTTTCTTGAGGCGAGCCAATTTTGAACAAGCTGAGTCTTCTAAATGGGCTGAAAGTTTTCCTTAATTGCTCGATCATGATCAAGGGCGATGCTTTCTTCGATGCACCTTTCTGACTTGAACCTGTTTGAAGAAAAGGGCATGGAGGACTGGGAGAAGGTGTCAAGGAGCCCATCGAGGGCCGAGAAGGGCAAGGACAAAGTTGCGCAGGATCTCACCAGGCGTGAGCTCGAGGAGGAGAATAGGCGTCTGCGTGCGCAGGTCGGAGGAAATCTCATCGGCTCTTGTTTCCTATATGTCTTCGCAAGGGTTTTCGGAAAGCACACTCCCACGCCTTATCATACGCTTGATTTGTTCTCATGTTTCCCATCCAGGTAGTTGCTGCTCAATTCGACTCTTCTTCGAGCCTGGAGTCTCAGGATGGGGACGCAGACGCTACCAAGATCAAGGCCTCGACAGGGTCTCGAGGCAGATTGAGGAGATGAAGCACAGCATCCTCAAGACCGACCACCCTTCGGTGAGCCCAACCTTAAAATGTTCCTCATCTGGCAGTCATGAACATTGAAACGCAGTTGGGGACCGAAATGAAACAGAGTTAGGAAGCCTTGCATGGCTTATGGCACCTTTTGAAGGACAGAACAGTTGCATTGTCATGGAGGGCACCAATGACTGCCATTTCCATGTGAAGATCATCCTGTGATCTGCAGTCCAGCGCTAGGGCTGGTGCACTACAGATGACTTGTCTGTGCAGGGCGGGCAGCACGACACAGGCAAGACTGTAGCGCAGACCCACAAACTGCGGGATCTGCATGCCAGGGCTGCCGCTGTGGAGCGAGGCCTGGACCTGTGCTTCCTGGTGGACTCCACCGGCTCCATGGTGCGTGCTGCACTCCCATGATCAGGACACTCTTTTCTTCCTGAGGTCCCATGCACATATTTTTGTGGGATCTGGACCCTGACATGTGAAGGCTGCCAAAACCTTAATGCCTTGATGGGATTGCCAGATCCATGCAAGACCCGGGCCTTTATCTGTTTTATAGCACGTGTTTGTCAGTAAATCGCCTGGTGGTGCGGATGGTGGCCTGTCTAATTGCCAGCTTCTCCCAGCGGGGGGCCGTCGTGTCGGGAATCAAGAGAAAGATTGTAACATCAGCCGGTAATGTCTTGCTGGCAATGGCAGATGCGAGTCAGCTGGTGAGTCATTGGAGCCTGCACAGCCCCCTCCTGGCAGCTCTTGTAGCCATCAACCAGGTCAGATGGGAGCCGAGGCAGCAAGACATGTTTGGGGCTGCCATCAAGAATCTTGCAAAGTCGCGGCCGATGATCTGATCATTACAATGATAGCACACTTGCACAATCATGCAGATGTGTCACCTGTACAGTCAGATGCCGGCAACTATAGTGGCCATCAACCAGGCTCGATGGAAGCCCAGAACCCATTACCACTTTGAGGCTGCTAAAGAAACTTGCCAAGTCACGGCCGCTGATCTGATCAGGACATCGATAGTTTGCCATCACGTAGTATACGTGTTCAGATGTAAACATGTGTTGGCCGGAGCATTGCAAGCATCTTTTAATGTGAAATAGGGCACAGATGACAACTACGCAGGTAGCTGTCTAGGAGTGGTAAACGGTCTATCAGGCCAACAGACCCTGGTGAACAGACAGGTTGCTATTTTGAGGTGCTCACAAGGAAGGAGTCTGCATTGACTGAACAGCTATGTGCCTGCATTGAGTGCTTGCGGATGCTGTGTCAAATGATTGCATGGAAATCCTACTGCTGATCATCTTCACATTTGCCTCGAGCATCATCCCACAGCAACAACTAAAGAGCTCATATTCAGCCTTGCATTAGAGCCAGAACATCCCAAAACCATTATGATTTTCTGAGATCATCCATGGTTCGCTTAATGCAAGCAATATCCCAGACACTCCCACATTTTCGAACTGTGATTTGGGCACTGTTCCCTTACCACCATTCTTAGCAATACAGTTATAATCGTACACTTGTTCCAGTCTTCTAATCTAGGTGCATTGCAGCACCACCTGTACTGCGCTGCAGTTGCAGCCATGCAGCAAGATATGTGCAAGCTGCTGGTCCATATACATCAGCACAGAGTCTAACTCCCAAGACCCCTCTTATGTGCTGCTGGCACCAGGCTGCTCCTTCAGTCCCAGGCTGTGGCAGCTCCGGCTGCACACATGGCTGGCAAGAAGGTTCTAAATCCCCTCCGTGCCGAGATTTGTCTCGCCATAAGCTATCTTCATAGCCAAGCTGCATTTGACTGAAAGCATCTGCTATGCGCTGCTGCCGCCAGGCTTCTCCTTAAGTCCCAGGCTGTGGCAGGTCTGGCTGCAGACATGGCTCGCAAAAAAACTCTCAATCCCCTTTGTGCCACAGTTTGTTTCCCCGTAGCCGCCACGGATTTCATTCCCGGCAAAGTGCACGGCGGGGTCTGTGAGCTGATAGACTGTCTTCTTCGCGTCGACAACCCCCTGAATGTCCACCACCAGCTTGGGGCTCTCCAAGGGATTGAGCGTCTCGCAGTAGCTGAAGTGAGAGAACGCCTGTGCAGACAGGTACTGCGGTTACTAACGGCAGTGTGACTCACTGCATCTCATGGTATTATGGTCTTATCACTTTGGTGCCTAGGGTGAGTATGCAGCATGGAAAGCATTGAATGCAAGAGACAGCCAGGGCAAAGTCCTCTGCATGCTCAATTGCCCATGGATGGAAGTGCATTTGAAGCAGATGAGAAGCTATTCACCTCTGCTACACGGTGAGACTAATGAAGTGTGCAATTCTGATGCAGCACTGATGAATCATTTTCATGCAATGCAAGCCTGCCTCTGCTAGCGACTCTGAGAGTCTGGCGAAACACTTATGGCGCGTACAGTCTTCACTGCCAATGGATATTGGTAAGAAAGAGAATTGAGAAGACAGCAAAGCAATGATCCAAGTGCACATTGACGTAACTAATCCATGGGCCTGCAAATGGGTGATAGGAATAAAATATAAAAGAAACTAAGATTACCTGCGGCACTGGGTCTTCAGGGCCATGTACACCCCCGGTGTTGTTGTTCCACTTTGTAAATTTGCCCTCCAGGTAGTCCTCCAGCAGCAGCACCGTCTTCTGCTCTGAGCCACCAGCCTCATCCTGCGCAGCACAGCGTATTATATTCTGGCGCAGATTGAGTATCTCGCCAGGATTCCTTGGTCAGAACAGCTATTTATTCCTGGAAAAAGTTATGGTCCTGTCTGCGCGCGTTCCTGCTTCACATGCCATTTGAAAACTATCGTCTCACCCACCTTGAGATCAAACTGGTGCTTTGGGTCCAAGGGATCAGGTATCAAGCCTGGATTCCTGCCGAATCCTTAGAGCGTGCCAGTGCGCAGGCATCAAATCGGCTGTGGCACTGATTCCCCCATAATAAGGCAGTAACATGAGAACTGTTGCTCACATCTTGTGAGATCCTGGCACAAAACAGGGGAGAAGATAAGATAAAATAATAACATGCGCGCACCATGCAGGGGATTTGCACGATGTATACAGGGCCATAGTGGAGCCGCGTGGACACTTCCTGCTCGGTGCAGCGCAGATTGAACCTTGCAGCCAGCGCTGCAGCCGCCCTGTGGGCACTAGCGTCCTCCAGAAATGTGGCCACGTTGCTCTGCGGCTGCATCGCTTCCCGCAGCAGCCGCTTGGCAACAAACCTGCATAGCACATGATGACATATTTGTTGCCAGGGGCTGATGTGCATCATTGTCACACTTCATCGTTCAGGAATTTAGCATGCTTCACTGCTAGGGCGCAAGGTGCATGTGCACACGTGCTGCAGTTTTAATCCTTACTCTCATTGGACTCACAGCTCAAGTGGCATTCTGGAACGTTGGAGACCTATCAAGCATAAAAGCAAGGGGTTGATCCAGTTAAGGACCACATGACCGGTAGGGTGATGAAGATATCCTGCTGCCAGACATGTCTGATGTTGCCATGCTGCTGCAACCCAAAACTGCCAGCGTTTTTGAATCTCCACCCAAGGGCAATGGTTGGGTGCAAAAACCCTGATGTACCTCTGTCCATCGTTAGTCAACGCGTGGTATGCGAGGCGCATGCCGCCGATGGCAAAGGGCTGCTTGGAGATGCGCAGTCGCTGCAGATGGGTCTCTATAAATGCTGCTGCCCTGTTCCCAGGCTCCACAAACTCAATGCGTGCCTCAACCTCTGGGCCCCAGAGAAGTGGCGAGCTACTGGCGTCCCATGACACAGCGGCAGTGAAGAGCTGCACAGCCAATGGCGGTGATTGCCACATGTACGTACATGCATTAGCGAAGGTATTAAAAACTGCTGCTGCCAGAGGCAAAGGTGCGTCTGCTTGCGATGGCTGCAGGTAAAGGCTTTCAGACATACTACCCCTTGATGGGCTCGCCAGATCCAAGCAGGACCCAATCAGCTATGGGTACGGTGCTCAGTGTCCTGTACATGCATTGCGGATCGGCAAGGTTTGAAGATCTAGGGGGTACGATTTAGGAACTGTAGCGTGATGAGATCTAGGGCTCACATCAAGGCTTGACAGGCGCAGCTGTGCCTCCAGCTTGTGGATCTCATCTGCCTGCTGCTGCCTGAGCACTGCAATCCCACAGAGCATACATGAGATCTTCTAGAATGCAGCGAACCAAGTCCATGTCCTCCAAGAAAATTCCTTTAGCAAAGGCAGCAGATGTAAGAAGCAATGCCAAGACAATGAGAGGACATGTGGCAGTTGCTAATTGCCTGCACGAACGTCCTTGGCGCTCTTGAGCGCATTGACAGCTTGCAGCTGCTCGTGAAGCTTGGCAAGCTTGGCCTGCGCTTTTCTGGCAGCCTTCTCCTGCTTACGCTGCCTGACTTGCTTCAGCTTCTCCTGCAGCGCTGCGTTCTCCTGCTGCAGGCGTGCGATGTCCTGATCTTTCCTTGTCGTCGTCATTTTCGCCGTCCTGGTCGAGCCTGTTGCCGAAAAGCAGCTGCTGGAGAAACTGCAAGACAATTATCGTGAGCCACTTCCTATATCGTCTTCACATTACACCCCTGTGTAGCATCTTGTGCTCTTGTCGAGTTAGATCGTGGGACAGTGGGTCAGATGTGAAGCCAGTATTCTGGTACCCGAGTAGACCTTGCACCAGAAAAAAAATGGTCCTAGCCAGCGCAGCTGCCGACGTGCAAACGCCGCAAGCTCACAGAAATGCCTCAGTAACCCCTCTATGTAGTCATAAACAATCCAGGTAAGTCAGATGCGCAAAACCATCGATGTGATCAGAATCCAAGAGGTTGTTCCAAGAATGCATCGTCATGCTGATGTCATGCACGACAGTAACCACCAGGAATGGGATGTAGGAAAACCAGATCGGTAATCAAGAACACTTGCCAAGGTTGTCACTTGCGGAGAGGAAGAGACCCCGACAAGCACCTTGATTGGCGTCAAAAGGGCTCTAGGTGAAAAAGGCTAAAGCATCATGACGGACTGGGTGACAATCGACGACTTGGTCGGAGACAGCCAGGATTCGGACCAGGACGAAAACAGTCGCTCTGCTGACCATCGTTTCAGGGTGGCCCTCGAGGAAGAGAACCTCAGGCTGCAGCAGCAGGTCGGCTTTTTTACTGAATCTGCCCAAGCTCTGCTAGCTAGAAAAGCACGAGCCAGTTTCAGTTGTGCGTTGGCTTACCTTGATGTACGTTGCAACTGGCACGCACGTAAGACCCCACCTCTTTCAAGTGCGACTCCCCTACCATTGAAAGGTTCCATCTCGTGCAGGTAGCAGCTCTCCAAGATTCCTCGTCAGGATCCAGCACAGATTTTATCGACGTAAGCCAGGAAATCGACCAGGAACAAGCGCTAGCTGAACTGCAGGCCGTCGAAAAGGAGATCCAGGAGCTCAAAGAAAGCCTCGCGAAAGGCGCGCCTGGCCTTGTCATCTCCAAGGATGATGCAGAGGCAAGAAGCATCTCTATCTGTCGCTTTCACGGTATTGCAGAGACCTAATTTTCTTGCCTTTTGCATGAACTCCCTTGAAGGATCAGTTCCTTATAGATGCTCATGCTGGTGCCTGGCAAACAAGCATTCTCCAGAAAGGATTGCTGAGGTGCACGCAAGGGCTTGCTCCATTGCAGAGTCCACCTCAGCATGACATACAGTGAGGGTGAGAAACTTTGAGGGCTCTCTTTGCAAGCTGATGAAGAAAAAGCTGATGGATGCTCTTCTGACCTGCCGCAGGACTCAGCATCAGACTTGGAGGCCAGCCGCAACGCAGAGAAACTGAAGAGCTTACAAGGCCAGGTTACATCACGGATGAAAGGCCTGGATATCTGCATTCTTGTGGACTGCACCGGCTCAATGGTACCTCCACCACGCCTATATTTAGGGTTTACTAGTGTATTGCAGTCTTGGCCCCGGCTGGCGGGGCGGCATAATGACTGAGCACCATGCCCACGGGTGATTGGGTCCTGCTTGGATGTGGCGCGTCCAACAGGGGGTAGGATTATGGAAGCCTTCAACTGCAGCTTGTCTGCCGGACGCACCTTGCCTCTTGGCAGGAAACGCGTATTATAATAATAATAGTAATAATACTGTGCACTCCAATGAAGTCAGCCTGCAGCAATCACCTCAAGCAGAGCAGATTGAAAATGGAAGTAGAGACAGTCAAACACAGCAGGCTATCGAGTGTTGTGTGCTGTTTTCCCAGGGCTGTTGCATCAATGCGGTGAAGGGGAAGATCCGTAATATCATCGACGAGATCCTCGCTGCTCACTCCGGCGCAAATGTCAGACTGGTAAGCAGTTTGCCCTCGTGAACTTTGGCAAGAATAGCCTGTCTGATACATACATCGTGGTCTCAAGTCCTCCCCCGCAAGCACCAGCTGATAGAGTCACCCAGACCACTACTCTGGTTGTATGGACCATATGTGTAACTTTATGGCACATTCGGGGATTGGCATGGCTCACTCTCTTTGCAGTAAAAGCTGGATTTGACGCCATGACAATGTTGTTGCATCCAGGCGTTTGTGGGCTATCGCGACTACCACACACGCGGGTGCCCGAATGGAAAACACGAGGTGCCCAGCTGTTTTCCCTATTAATAGAGGAACTTTTTAAGTTGTGCCTCAGCCGATGGACTCTCTGCGCGCAGCCTGTCAGGCATCGTCAACATCTGTGTCCTTTGAAGAAGCTGAGGCAGCGCCCCCTTCTTGATGGGCCCTGCTCTTGTGATGCAGGTGCAGGATTTTTTGGGGACTGATGACCTGGCACGCTATGTGCATTTCGTGGACGGCGTGCTTCCCATTCCAAATGCGGATGGATGCGAGGATGTTGTTGGCGGCCTACAGGTAGGCATGAAGGCCATATGTAGCACTCCGTGCTGTATTGCAACTCCTTTGTGAGAAGCAGCGCTCACATCCTCATTGAGTCAACTAGAGCCTGAGACGAGCGCTATCGCTGCTCTGCATATTATTGTGCTGTCTGAGCACTTCCAAAATTCCAGCCATGTGCAATGCAAGCCTGCTACCTTCAAAAGCAGGATGATGCTCGCAGTCACCTTGCATGTCATCAAGCTCATCAGCTTCTGAAAACTGGCGCGCAGAATGTCCTGAGGCTGAACTGGAGGTCTTCAACACGCTTAGTCATCCACTTTGGTGACTATCCCTGCCACGGCACAAAATACCATGACTTCACTGGGGGCGTTGCCTGGGATGCCTACCCAAACGGAGACCCAAAAGGTGATTAATCAAGAGCACTTTCAGGGTGGTAGCTGCACTGGCAATGTTCTCTCAAGATACTGTTGCAGCTGAAAATTCAAGGTAGCTGGTAGTTGTTTTTTTTGGTCTACGGTGTAATTGCTGTCACTGCATGAGTAGGCACCGGGCACCAGTGGCGCGGAAGCCTTGCCTTTGTCAACAGATCTCAAACTGGAACCATGTTGCAAAATGATTATCTTATATTTGTGCCCGGCAAGAGACGGCGGGTAACTTGGTGCAGGCTTGATGCTGGAGGACTTGATGCAGCGCCTGTGCGATCAGCGCGTTGATTACTACTTCGCAGCTATTATGCAGTACACCGTCAAGATGACTCAGGTCATGCAGGAGTGCTATGCCCACAGCCACAACGCTCAGTTCAATGTGCGTCCAGCTCGTGATTTCTCCTTTATCATTTCACCCACTGATGCTTGCAGCGATTTGATTGCTCTTCATTCTGACTCCACTACTGGGCAGGCCCGTTGCACTCCATGATTCTTGACGTGCACAGCTGCGTTGATGGTTCTCAATTCTGAATTGGAACGTGAGTGGCTCAAAGCAATGGCATCACTACCTCAGCAATGCTTGTTGTTATTACACGCTTCTCATGCCAAGAGGCAAGGTGCGTCCTGCAGACAAGCTGCAGTTAAAGGCTGCCACAATCCTACCCTTGTTGGACTCGCCAGATTTTAGCAAGACCCAATCAACCGTGGGCACAATGCTTGTGCTTACGCTCAATATTGAGTCAGCATCTGTACGGTCAGCCGGCATTGGGCGTCGCATGGTATTTTTGAGGAGTGCTGGCACATGGGCAGGTGATGGACTGGAAGGACGAGTCAAGTTCCTTTGTGCCACTGATCCTCAACAGTGTGAGTTCCAGCTTGCAGCGCTCGGCACAGTACAATAAGATGCTGGCGTCCGCTGACGGCAAGCTCAGTGGGCAGACCAAAGACGTGAAATCATTGTTCCACTCCACTGTTGGGTGATTCTATTACAGCAAATGTGACAAAGTGATGAATGCGGCAGGAAGACATTTGGCTCAAATTTGAGGTTGGAACTCAATTCCCTTGTACAAATCACGACCCTATGGCTGGCGGGTGGCAGACACTTGCATTTTAAATGACGTGGCCGGATAAAATACCCTTTTATACTCCCTTCCTTTGTATAGCATCTTGTAATTTCCATCAAGCGCATGTGCACAGCAATGTGCTCTCTCTTGGCATGCCTATGTTGAGATGCTGCGAGGGCACCTGACCCGCAGCTGCAGCTAATTCCAATGAAGGAGCTCGCTCTTACAAGAAATAAAATCACGTAAAGGATGTGTTGTACAGTATTGAGAGAGCTGTGCAAAAATGGCAGCAAAGACTGCAAAGGCAGAAACGTGATTGTAATGTAAAGAGCTGACGCAGGGTGATGTCTGCACAAAACTTTGGCATGAAAAGTTCATATGCCGCTTCTACCCACATCTAGCCTCCATTTGTATCCATCAGACTCGCGGCAGTGCAGAGTAGTTCCAGGCTGACTGGCAGCCAGCACACCTGCATGACAGACAGGCATGCTCAGGTGATGCCTCCATGCTCCATGCAGGACCTTTATAATGGCAACCTGCTGTGAAGACTGTCAACCTTGCAGGATACAAAAACGCCAAAAGCTGTGATCCTTCACATGTAAACATGACTAAGCACAACTACTTCTGCAGGGGCTAGCAAACAGCACTCATTGTACTGCATGCCAGTCATGAAGAGCTGTACTGGCCTCATCCTCATGCATTCACTTTTTTAGTTTGAGGCACTCACGTAACATGGTCACAGCCGCTGATGAGCTCCAGACCATGCCCACAGGAGGTACACCGCTTGACCACCTGTGCGGTTTTGTATTCTGTGAAGCCCTGCTCCGCCACCTCAGCATGCTGCCGCCTCAACACCTGTGCTGCCACCCTAGTAATTAATATATTCCGTCCCAGAGACTTGCAATAAGCATGGGGCATTGCAGGGGAGTCAAGACCCTTGGCACGGCTGGGTCCCTGAGAAGTTCTTTTAAGGACGTGCTCCCAGCAAATCAGTATGCATGAATTGCAAGCATGCATGCGCAGGAAGTGGCTTCCAGTGAGAAGTTAAAAGGCTTGAAAACTAAGATCAATGCCATTAAAAAGGGGATTGACATCCGCTTCCTTGTGGATCGTCGTCCATGGTCAAAGTCTCTTTCTTGAGAGCCTGCATATATGCTGTTGCGAGCCTTTGCACATGTTCATATCACTTTGTCACTGTCTGTTTTTGGAGAGGGCTTGATGCGTCTGCCTATGTTCAGGCATCCAGATAAGTCCGTGTGCTGCATGCTTTACAGCGTGGCATGGTCTGCTTGCGACGCGCATTCAATAGGTGAAGACAAAAGTGCTGAGTTTTGTGGAGGAGTTCAGGAGAAGGCACAAGGATGTCTCAAGTGTGGTGAGGGGCAATGCACCTGGCACATCATATTTCGGACATCATACAGGCACATTACAACAAGTTGATAGCCACAGATTCTGTGTCTTGCGCTGCAGCTCTTCTTTGTCCAGGGAAATCTTCTTTAACAACGATCAATCAGATCGCTACTTTCATTTGCCGTTTACATCTGTGTAAGCAGCATGAGTATCTGACTAGTCATTAGTACTGATGAATCTTGGATCTGGGATGAGGTGTGCCTGCATGAGCCCCTTCGCATTATTGAGGGCTTGCATCTGCTCCTGAATCTTTGCCAGCTTGAGTCGCGCTTTTCTGCAAGCGTTCTCTTGCTTCCGCTGCCTTGCATCTTTTAGCTTTTGCCATAGTGCTGCATTTTCTTGCTGCAGCCGTGCGACCTCCTGATCTGTTCCTGCAGTCGTCATTCTCGCAAAGCTGCACGACGTCTGGATGTCGATCAGCAGGTAATGATATTTTTAAGTGCCCTTCGGGCCCTCCTCCACCGTAAGCCCTTCCTCACGACGCCCAGAAAGCACTAGGAAAAGCCAGGCTATAGCTACCGGCATGGGTACCCACATGCATAGAATTCAATATCCGAGAGCGCCCTGGTCACGACCTCTCCGGCCGTTCAGCTTTCAGACAAGCACTGGCGCATTGTACCATTTTATTGCACGCAAAATGAAACCGTTTGGACGACGTCCGAATCATCTGGCTCTTCCAAGGAAACTAGGTCAGCTGATGTCATCATCATTGTGCATGCCAAGGAACGCCCCCAGAAGTCCCTTCTGATGTCGGCCTAAGTTCCGGAACGCTGCTACTTTCCCTGGTGATGGCAAAGCAAGCAATAAAGGCTTCAGTAACCCCGAAGAAAGAAATATGCAGTAAAATATTATATCAGAGCTTTTTAAGAGCTTTGTAATCGGCTGTCAAGCTGTTATGGCTCGCATCCATCAGCAGATCGCACTGGTGGCAACTAGGACTCAGTCAGCAATTACCACATGGTACGCAATTGGAAACGTCAGATATACATTGTAACATTCTACTGTGCCTTATTTTTATTTCAAGCACACGATTGGACGCTCACAATTTCCTACTTTAAAACAAGTCTCAAGTCATCGTCTTGAGTGCACAACTTTCTGTGTAGGGATGTTGATACTGGTATACATCTCGCTTCTTTCAAGGACAACTGCAGCGTCCCAAACTCGCTGACGCTGGTAGGGCGAGACTACTTTGTTGCCGCTCAGCACCCCAAGGGATCCCTGCACTTCTGGACCTGGCACAAGGTACTATCGTCTTTTTAGTGAAGCAACAAGCGCAGATATCCGTGGAAAATGTACGATGAAGCGTAGCTTTCATCGAACTATCCGGCCTAGGTAGTTGCAGTCTATTTCTGGTAGCTGGCAATGCTGGGAATCCTGCAGTCTGCTTTCTGGCAGCTGACAATGCTGGGATTCCTGTGGTCTCTAGAACCTGGCCACTAGCATGTTACTTGGACTGGGTGAGTTGGCCTTAAGCAGCCAGGACGGAAGCTTTTCCTGTACTGGTGCAGGACCAGGTCCTGCTGCGCAGCTATGCAGTGGAGCCCATAGTGGCGCTGGCTGCCTCGCTGGACGGAACACACTGCGCCGGTGGCGGCCAGTCCGGCACAGTGTACCTGTGGGAAGTTCCCTCTGGCCGCCTGCTGCGCTCATGGCCTGCCCACTACAAGGTACTTCTCAACTTCACCTTCCCCATTATAACCGTATCGTCTGCTGCAAAGCATCACACTTGGTCTACCATGGCTGCATGCATGACTGATCACGTGACACCCGTCCTGACATCCCAAACAGCAGCAGAGTGCGGGCCTGTGCAACTTTAAGGGCAGGCAAACAGGACCGCACAGCAAGATGGAAGATGCAATGCAGGGCAGCAATGGTCAGCTCGTAAATTATTACCTGATAGATCCTAGTCCTCTGAATGGAAACAGTAAATAGATTTCAGTAAGTAAACAGTGAGGCAGCCCTTCCTCCCCAATAGGCGCTTGCACTGCCTTGCATTCTGCACTCTTCCTGGCTCAATAAGTTAAAAGGGAGTTTTTCTTACTTGGCGTGGAAAGCAAAGGAAGGTTGCTGCCTGCAGGCGGTAACGGCGCTGGCGTTCACCGATGACGGCACAGTGCTGCTGAGCGCTGGGGAGGACACAGTGGCATGCGCGTGGCTGCTCATGGACGTGCTGGATGCCTCACCAGAGCAGGGCTCCGGCATGCACGGGCCGCCCACCTTCCAGTCCTGGTTAGCAACCTATTTTTATATATATCTTAATTTTAGGCTCTTGGCATACTTGCATCCTTGCGTTGCAAAGACTCGCGCACACAAGCTGGGCTCTTGCATGCCTGGGGTGACCCTGATCAGATGACAGGTGCAGTCACATGAACACATGAAGGATTGGAGATTGTGGGGTACATATATTAAATATTTGTAGGACTGCAGAAGGGCACTTACAAGTGAAGGGGTCTCTGCAGGATCATTGTGGGTGACATTGGGAACTGCACCATGGCTTGACAATAACAAGGCGTTGAAAAAGAAAGCTAGGAGTATGATCTTTGATTGCAAAATGAATGAAAACGGTGCGGGAGGACATGCCCTAAAAGGTTGTGATGTGGGCTCAGGTCGGAGCACACGCTGCCCATCACCAGCCTCTACTGCGGCATGGGCGCCAACCCAATCGTGGTGACTGCCTCCTTGGACCGCAGCTGCAAGATCTGGAGCCTCGCACAAGGTGCTGCTGACCTGCGTTCTTCATTCCCTTCCCCTGCCCTTGCACTCCACATAAGTAGCTCATGAGATCCATCAAGGGATGTTTCTGGCTGAACTATATTCCTGAGGATAGATGCTGCAATGAAAGCAAGATGTCCTTTGAGGACGGCTCCTCCCAGTATTTGTTCCTGAAGACTTATCATGCAAGGAGAGTACAAAGTTGATATTCCTGGAGCGACATGAGCCGTACATACTTGCTTTTCTTAAACAGTGATGGTTTTCGCGTGAGAGTGGGCGTGAGAGTGGACTTTAAGGCTTGCAATTCAAACCATGCAGGAACGCTGCTGCGCTCCGTTTCATTTCTGGTCTCCCTACACAGCGTGGCGGCCGACCCGGCGGAGCACGCGCTCTATCTTGGTGGCGCGGACGGCCGCATCTTCGAGGTGTCCCTGGCCGGGCTGCGGCCGACGCCGGATCCGACGGCGTTCCTTGGCGTACCTGGCAGCGGCACCAATTTAGGCGCAGGCTCCGGCGCCATTTCAGGCAGTGAGGCTGGGGAGTGGAGTGTCATGGAGGGGCACGCGCGATGCGTCACCTGCCTCGCGTGCACGACGGACGGCGGGCACATGCTGTCAGGTGCGCGCATGCTGCCTGCACATGCATACAGTCTCTAAGTTTTCTCAATTGGGGACACTGCTGCTGCTGCTGCTCTTTTATTCGGCAGCTTGCATTGTTGTCAACAAATTGTTGACTTAGCCATTGAGGGTGTCACAAGGATACAGAGAGGAAAATCATTTCTGTCTGCCTTGTGCTGGTGTACCAACAAGGCATGTTGGAAGTGTTAATTGAACACGGCCTCGATATGGGCTGCTGAGCGTCGGAATATGTAGGAGATCTACATCATCACCTTGTACTGTGGCAGGGTCGGAAGATGGCACAGTGAGGGTGTGGGAGCTGCGCAGCCGGCAGGCGGTGAGGGTGATAGCCAGCCCTGACAAGGCGCCAGTCACCGGGCTGCTGGTGCTTGACAGACCCCCCAGCCTGGCCTCTGGACAGGGCCGACACGGCGCTGCATCCTCCTCAGACTCTGGTGAACAACCCACAGCTTCCTATTCCCTGCTATGATCGATACCTGACTTCGTCAAAAATCAGCCGCTTACTGATCATGACGGCATCGTCAAACTTGGACTCGGGCAGCGTTTGTGGGAATTCTTTGCCCTGGAGGCTTTGGATGGGCAGATGCTGTTGTCACTGTCATATCAGACGATCTGTTTGTCAAGACATTAACTGACATGAGCACCAATGGGTGGACCCAAAGATGTCCTATATGGAAGGCTAATTCCAAAAGGCTTTATTTGTTTCCAGTACTACTTCGCATATATTTCTAGTGTTTTAGTTCAGGTGTATGTGTGAGTTGCAGGCTTTCAGGCGAAGGGGCCCAAGCGGCCGCAGCCATTGGCGCCCTTTTGCAAGTTCATGGGGATGGCAGGAGCGCTGCAGCCCTGGGAGGGGCCTCCACTGCTCCTAGACGGCAGCCACGGCTACAGGTGACTTTGCTCTGCTGCCGTCAGGTCGGCGGCTGCATTGAAAGGGAACGTGTTTCAGTGTGACTCGGCAAAGAGATGTGCCGAGCAGGGCCCCAGCAAGCACTTGGAGCATACTGGGAGGCCCATGTTAATTGGTGTCACAGAAAGGATATGCATGCACATGAGTGTTCGAGGCCTTAAGTTATGCTGGTCTCTGGCGGACCCCTTGGTGCTTGAAGATTTCAAGCACTAGTTTGGGTACTTAATTTGTTTATCTCTGCGCTTTTCGGCGTTCTGGTGATAAGGACTACCATTTCCTGCTGCTCATTAGTAGACAGCTTAGTTCTTTATGGTGGCTGCTGGTGCGTGCAGGGGTGACATCCTGAGAGTGTGTCCTCTGGAGCGAGGCGCGGCAGAGGACCCAGCAACGGAGTTCTTTGGAGACATTGCACACCGTAGCATGGCAGCTCCTGGCGCAACAGTATTTTTGGGGTCTGCGGAGCAAGCAGCAGAGGGAGATGAGGGGGGTGAAGTTGATGTACGAGCAGAAAACAAGAGGGTGAAAGAGCAGCTGAAGCAAGCTCTGGAAACAGCGCAGAAGTGGCAGGGGCTGCATTCGCAGCTGCACCAATTCTGTGTTGAACAGGTGCTGCCTGCGGCCAGCACGCCGGGCTGACAATGTTCCATGCGCATGCATGATAGGAGTAGTACCACAGGTGTGTGTGCTCTGAGATTACCATTTATCTTTAATACTCTGTGGCAGAAGAGTAAATGTTTTGCACATGTTACCAATGCGAGTCTTGGCACTGTGTAACACAACGTCTCACATAAATATGTCTCATTGTTTTGCAAATCTCATAGGTCATCCGTCAGATGACCATGTCTTGCTCAACCTTATCGAAAACACCCTACTATTCTGCTTGGCCCGCTATCCTCTCTATGATGTAAGCACTCCAAAATCAGTGTGCTGCATGATAATTTGTGTGAGAATGTGCTATAATGTTCAGGTCACTCCCTTGTCTGCCAGTGGACCCTCTTGATCATGCGCTTTCTGAGAGCTCCCAGAAAGCCACAACGAGGTACTGTTGCCCACAATGTTTTGTGTGTGTTCATCCGCATTCGCCAATATGCCCTCCATATTTCCCAGCTGCTCTTCCAACCTGTGCACCATGTCCCAATGCTCAGATACTCAATATTTTGGACGGGCAAGGGCCCTGTCTCCCAGGGGATTTGCTCCCAATGCCTAGTAACAGTGCAATTGCCACGGCCATGCCAGGAAGCTTCCTCCACAAGAGCACGGGGATGAGCACAGGCAGAGGTGGATTAATTCGGATGATGGACATACCTATCCAAGGTGCTGGCTATCTCGATGTCTGAGGGAGGCTGAGTTGTAGGGGGTCCCTTTGACTTCGTGTTTGCCACTTGTGCTGACGCCAGCTCCTCAGTCTTCAGCTTTAGTAGAGCTATGGCCTGACGTGCCTCCTCATCCTGACCTCCTTGAGCATCTTCAAGCTGCCATTCACACACAGAAAAATCAGGGTATAGAAGAGCGTCGATAAATTTGTGTGCATTTCACTTCCCCCTCGGTCTCCCTTAGAAGCAATAAGATCTGTATCATGCACTCTTGATCTTAAAAGGCCTCCAAATGATCTGATGGAAGGCCTTGCCTCTTTCAACAATTGCTGAAGGTAGTCCAGCATCTTCGCGTGGCCATCGGCAGCTTCGTCATTAATCCGGCCGCTCGGCACAGACTGACTGGACATTGTGTATTTTATTTTGCTTTGATTGATACGTGATTGCCTTTCATGATCTAACCAGCCATGTGTCCTCTGGGGATGCACCAGGAGGAAGGCGCAGCTTTGTGATCGGATTCTTGAATATCATACATACATCAAAATTGCCTCGATCTCTGCCACTTTCATGCCCGACGCAACGTGGTGTCCCCAGATTCTCTTCCATTGTTGTGAAAAGGTACCACGTGGTCCCATGTGTGCTTCACGTGCTATTCATTATGTTGTTCCACGGTATTTCTCAGCCCGAAACTTGGTGGTGTGCTTTATCTGGATATTATTCTTTACTTTGCAGAAGTCTTTTGCATGCTGCAGCGCTTAAGGACGGGTCAGGCAGCTTTGTGCCTTGATCTCGTCTCATCGCTGTTCGGCTCCTACCAACCAGCTGTCCTGCAATTTGGTGCGCATTTCATTGTCAAGGAGATTTCCTTTGGCCCTGTCCTGAACATTACTGTAGGATGTAGTGCCTAACATCGAACATTATTGTACAGACACGGGGCGGATCAGATGCACAGAGCAGAGGTTGAGGGCTTCATACTCCCGCTGTTGCACTGGAGGAGGCATCACAGACAAAGGTATATTTAATCCTCGTTTTCCTAATCAAAGTAATGATGCCTCTGATTTTGCCCTCTATCTAATGCAACTAGGGTTTCCAATTCTGGGCTTCTCTGACACAGGCTTCTTATCAACCACTTGCTCATGCTTCCATCTGTCGCCGCACAGGGACAGTAGCAACTTCTCAGAAGGCGCCACAACCCAGATGGCCTTTGCTCCTTGAGACACACCCACATCTCGTACAAGAGTGGCACCCCACACTCAATGGCGACAGGACACTCGAGCAATACACAGCCGGGTCAAACGCCATTGTATGGTGGCGCTGCCTGTTGTCCTGCTCATCATGCGGCGAGGAACATGTGTGGCAAGCTGAGATTATACAGCGCACGCGAGGCGGCTTGCCAACCGGTTGCCCCTTCTGCTCCGGGCTCCGCGTCTGCAAGTGCAGCTCACTGGCAGCCAAGCGGCCTGATTTGATGGCGCAATGGGATTACGCAGGCAACGGAGACCTGGATCCCGAGCAGATTGGTTTAAGCTCTGTTATAAAGGTCTTCTGGTTGTGTCCAGGGCATGGGCCTTGGAAAGCCAGGGTAGGGAGTAGATCTCATGGCCGTGGTTGTCCAGGATGTGGGGAGATCAATCGTAGGAAGAATATGTCTAGGCGTAAGTTGTTCAAGGCTGAAGATCCAGACCTGGTGACACAGCTGCACCCCACAAAGAATAAGCATCTTGATCTGAACAGATTGACCAGTGGCAGCGGGAAGGAGGCGGTGTGGGTGTGTCCTGACCGCAAGGGAGCCCCTCCTGGATGCACCCATCCACATGAATGGAGAGCTTCAATCAAAATGCGCGTTGGCAGAAATGGGAAAATTGGGAACGGATGCCCTTTCTGCTCTGGGCTCCAGGTCTGCCCATGCTGCACCTCTCTGGCTGCCAAGGCACCCGAGGTTGCTGCGTAGTGGCACCAGGCGCGCAATGGCGACAAGCGACCACATCAATTTGGGACATCCAGTCATGCCAAAGTGTGGTGGCAGCATACCAGTGCGGTGACCGGGGCGGTTCATGAGTGGGAAACTGCCATATTGCATCGTGTCCGAATCTGGGAGAAGCTGAAGCGCTTGAGTTGCCCTCATTGCAACAGAGACAGGCGACGAGGGCTTGTCAGCTAAGCTCTTGGCTTACAACTGATTACTGAGCCACGGCACTAATGAGTCGTTTGTAAGTCAGAACTTCTCTGATTCATCCTGGATGGTGTCAACACGTGCAAGTGTGGACTCGTGTCAATGTACAAGACCATGATCATGATATCATGCATGACCGGCATGCTGCTCTGTGAAATGAATTTGCAAGTCAAGCATGGATATACGCAGGAACAACAGCATATCAATTCAGAAGCTGAGGTTGCAGATTTCTGCATCTAGATCTGTCTTCAAGGTATATTCTATATTATGATCCTGCTGTGCAGGACAGAGTAGCAGTGAATCACATTAATGACACATCAGAATATATAGAGAACCGAGAAGACTGGAGAGCAATAATTCAGGTGTTGCTTGACGTACCTAGTCCTTAAGGACTGGAAAACGTGTAATAATAATAATAATAATATATATATATATATTCTCTGAGGGCATGATGCAGCCATTCTTACATTGAGCGCTCCTGACCAGAATACCATCCTGTGCCCACGTGGGCTGGCCAGCATGACATAGAGTTTCCTTTCATGCCAAAGCAATAGCAAGTCAAGATCACTCATTCCGAGAGGAGGTTTCAGGCACACCAGGAATTCCCCGACTAGTTGTAGAACATCATGTCACATGTACATGATGTGATGTGATGTGATGTGACAGCACTGCTGTGCTTGTCCCATGTCACAATACAATCAAGAATGGCCACATGGGCTCCGGGATCTTTTAAGACTGTGCTGATACTTCCATAGTCAGGTAGTTATACATTAAATCATTTAATTTAAATGCACAGCACTTGCACCATGGCCTGCAAGCCATGACAGCTCTCATCTATTTGCTTCAGTCATGATCTATATGCTGCTCGGACTCTCATGAACTCCAATACGCCATATTAAAACTTCTCCTCACCACCTAGCCAAATGCCGGCCAATTGTTACTGACAATTCTTAGTATCGGGTCCTCCCTCTCAGAACTCCCAGTGCTGCAGGTGTCCAGAGCCGTGCTGTGTCACGCGGGCGCCAGCCTCTGACAAGGCATCCATTACATGGCCATGCACTGCATGGTCCAACCATGCAATGACATTTGGCGTGGCTGTCTGTGATGCCAGCTCTCCCTCTGTGGTGCTCCATGCCTCACGCAAACTCCTGCTGTGCACTGCCCGGCTCTGCAGGCGCGCACCTGCACGCAGAGAACACATGCTTTGCTTGTCCAGCTTGAGCTCAGAGACTTTATATCTGCGATAGTCAACAACGTGTGCAGCTTCCTGTATTGAATGGGATCTGATCTTTGCTGAGAAAGCTTAATCTGTGATTGGAACGGGTTGCGAAATTTTCAAGTGGCACACAGCATCAGAGCACGTTGGCGATGCAGGTTAGAGAAACATGAAGGATGAGCACAAGCAGGATGGAGGCTGCATCTGAGCATCAATTCAGTGATCTGAGGAAATGACTAAACGAATCGGTGCAAGTGAGCTGGCAATGTAAGACTGTAATGAAACCAACGGCTTGCTATGAGGTTGCATCGATTCCATTCGTCACATCTAGCCTTATTAAGTGTGTTCAACATCCAAATGCCATTCCAAGAGGACTAGACACATCCGGTTCAACAATTTCCTTGGGTTGCCCTCCAGAGAGATTACCGGTGACGCCTTGTAGCAGTATAAAGATTGCAAGCAACGCAAACATCCACCTCCTGTCCATGATGATGTCTAGACCCTTTTAAGCAGTGCACTTCTCGATCTGCCAGCGCATCACGAGCGATGTGTACGGGTAAGGTGACGCCACAGCCTGCTGGCAATCCCCAAACGCAGCAGATCGATATTTTCAATGTTTTAATTGAACGTGCAACAATAAAGCTCCAAACAAAGTGGAGTATGTCGATCTGCAAATCAGAGCGAATCGAAGGAGAAGTTGCCCTGCAGATGCTCGCGTGCCCGTGGACCCTAGCTAGCTAGGGTTTGGGGGCACTTGAGAACCGACCAATTCTCCACATCATTTCTCCAATCATGTCACTTTACTGACATGGAAGTAACCACTAGAAGTGCGCAGATTGTGCCGAGGCAGCGATCGCTGATACTCTCTAGATATCACAGAGATCAGGGTTATCTCTACAAGGCACGACCTTCACAATGCCACTGAACACCGCTGGATAGATATCAACTCACCCCTGTTGATTGTTATTTTAATACTTGGCGTATAGGAGTGCTGAAATTTGCTTGTTCTTGGTCTTATAGCTGTCTAAACATTTCTCATTGGACAGGCATGTTCTTGGAGATCAGGCTCGCAATTCACATTGTGCACATCTAAATGGAGGAAGATCTCAAGAAGATTCCAGCTACTGAGAGCATCGACCGAGATCGGTTCAGGCAAGGATGGCGGTGACAAAGCAGAAGAAAAAGTCCGATCTGGACAGGGCGTCAATGTGGAGGTGATGCATGCACTTGTACATTACTGTGCTGGTTCCTGACAAAATCAAATTGACCAGAAGGTCTGTTTTGGCGCGTGTTGCTGGTCACAGAGTGCTCTGCAGCCCTTGTGTCCCAGCATTAACCAGTTGTGCCTGAAAATCACCGTTGCATTGTCCCCACAGGATTTTAATCTACCCTTGGCAGTTGCTCTGGGAGCCTGCTCCTTCGAGGCCTACAACCTGCCATACCACATGTATGGCATCAAGGTACCCTGTCCATCCATATTTCTGCTTCACAAAATTCAAAATTGGATCTCCATGGCAAATCTTGCGTTCATGCACGCCTGCAGCTGCATGTGGAAACACTTCACATGTCCGTGCTTGTTTCTCATGTCAGATCGTCTCACAAGGAGATGCGGCCTTCTTGGAAAATGCCATCTGATACAAGAGAGGCCCTCATGCGCGCCAGCAGTGGCAACTGGCAATGCTGCTCATCTGCCTGCTTGTCTCTCATGCCAGATTGGCCCACAAGTGGTACTTCTTCTCTCATCCCTGAGAAAGAAACCAATGAATAATTTAGTGAGTCATTTTCTTTGGGGATGCCAGGAGCTGCACCCTTGTGGAGCAGAGACGCTGTACATGGACCCAGCCTACCTGGAGGAGATTGTGGAGGGCCTCTTGCGCGTGCATGTGAGGCATGCCTTCGGCCTGCAGCCTCAAGGGGACAAGCAGGAGTGCAACCCATTTGTCACCGTGGCCCTCGGCCCTGGCGCAGGTGCACTGACCACTCTGCCATTCAGAACATTTTCTCCCACCCCAGATTTTTGACAGATAAAGGGTCCTCTCAGGACTCCTTGTGAGGGAAAAGGTATGTGACATGCTTCCAAGCTCAAGGCAATGTCCTCAAGAAGTGGTCACTTTGGATGCCTCATGCATGCTTCAAGGTAGCAGGCGCCACATTGTAGGTAGCAAGGTTTAACGAGTTACAGAAATGTGCTGAGGTTCTGACCAGGGCTTTTGGCATGCATGGTGCAGGGAGGACACATGCAGTGAAGGGGTCAAATGATCCAATCTGGCGAGAGACGCTGTTTTTGTACGTGCGGGATTCAGAAACACAGAGCCTCACAGTGCATGTGGAGCACGCTGCGCGGGAGCCTGAAAACACAAATGTTCTGCTGGGCTACACTGAAATAAAGGATTTGAAAAAGCTTTGCGATGGGGAGGTGCACAACTTGCAACTGGACCTGCAAGGGTGGGTGCATGCATGTCTCCATTTTGCCAGTAAAGCAGCCGCCATTCCTGCGGGGATGCCTCTGTCCAGGGATATCCCAGTTTTGCTGTTGCTTGCAGATTGGCCCAATGTATTTGCTGCTACCCTTGCTGGGATAATGTGTCGGTTTTGGGTGTTCGATGCTCTCTTTAGAATCTAATAATCGGTCATTCATGCAGGGAGGGATGCAGCGGCTCAGTGAATTTTTCGGTGCGATATGAACCTTGCGAGTACAAGGCCGAAGCCATCGACAGCATCAAGGCCAAGGTGGGCCTGCGCTCTGACTCAGTGTGCTGGACTTTGACATTTCATCATTTCCATATTCTCTTTTGAAATCATGTTTGAGTTTCTTTCTTACATCAGAATTTCCTTTTCACTGTCTCTTATTTGGATGTCCCCCCCCTCATCTGTCCGCTATGGCCTCTGCATGTTCAAACATGAAGAGGAATTGTATCACTTGGGAGAGCATCAGGATACTGCACTCTTAAAAGAACACTGTTCACGCGCTTCAAGTGCATGGTGTGCGCTGACAGGCGGTGGGGCAAATGCTGATTGATGACTGGGCTCCTGGGAGGGAGGACTGGTTCGATGCAGAGTCAGACACATGGCACTATGAGCCTGGCGAGGGGGAGCGTTTTCCAGGGCTGGAGGAGGCAGCTCTGGGCGACCATGTGCAGCAGGTCCTCTCAGATGCCACAGGTGCTGATCATGCCCTCTGGGCCTTGCAGCTATCACCTTGTCAAGCTTTCTTTAATTTCATGGCAATCTCGCCAAATGCGTTGTACTTGAATACCAAAGAACTTGCAGCATGGCTGCTCTCTATCCCTTCCAGAATGTGCTGTCTCAGACGCAGCAGCAGCCCAATCAATGATCCTGTGCAAATGTGTCAGCAAGAATTACTAGTGGACACTCGTGGAAAGGGGATCCTGATTCCACCTGATCTGGTGGTGGCAAGGGCTTGCATGGTGTTGATTGTCTGGCAAGCAGGTTTGGTGCATGTGGCAGGGAACCTGTTGACTGAGGGAGTGGACCCCAGCAGGGAGGAGTGGAAGGCATGGACCTCCTTCAGGGACTCCATCGCTGAGGAGTGGAACCCTGACAGCCTCAAAGCTGTCGCCTTCATCCTCAACAGGGTGCGCTCTTTGGACTCACTGCATGTGCCGCAGGGGCTGTTTCGGCCAGGCATATTGGCATTGCATGTCATTTAAGAGTCCATTTTGGGCTCTGTGGAGGACGTGTCTAACTGTTTCAGCAGTCACTCTGATCTGGCAAGGGCAACCTTGCCTTTGCCACTCTGCACACTTTGGTCCTTGCTGTACTGCAAAGGACTCTATTGGCAAACTAAATGCACCCGTATACCTATAACATGACAAGGTCCAGCTGTTGCAGCAGTATCTTGAAACTAATCAGGACATCAATACCTGGCGCCGAGGAAATGAGCACCTGCATGCATGTTGCTCTTCATGCCGTCACAGGGCATGAAGGGCACTCCTCTGCTGCATCTCTGAAGGGAGCTGACACCCCTTGAAGAGTGTATCTTTGCTGCGCAGGCGACCAGCACAGAGGTGTGGATATACCGCAACCAGCAGACGAGGGAGGCGGTGATAGCCTTCCGGGGCACGAGTAATCCGCAGGACATGATGACTGATGCGGCGCTCGCCATGTCAGCATTCAGCCCCGGGCACCGCAGCGGCAGCAGCAAGTCGCCTGATGACGTGGCCGCTGAGCTGTCAGATGAGGAAGTCCTACAGGGGCCGCTGGGAGGCATTTTTGCCAGCATCAAGGTGTGCTGGCAATATGTCTTGTCATTACTTGTGCTCTGCGACAGCCTCAAGGAATTTGTTGAGTCCTGCATGAGCAGAGCAATCGTAGTACGAGTGGACCCACAAGAGCAGTTGTATGCATTATGAATCCTGTAGATCATGCATGCGTGACCATCATTCCACCTTTTGTCGGTTGTGCTGCAAGAAAGTCGCTGAGCACCTGTCCGCTTCAAGGCCTTTCTACCCAGGCTTCCATTGCCTTGATCTACCGGATATCATCAGGCACAATACCCCTTCTGATTGTTCTTTGCAGACCCTGTGCATGCTTGATATTTGAATCACAGATTTAACACCAGATCGCATATCTTGACATGCTGCAGCGCTGTGCTGTGCTGTGCTGCTCAGTGAAATGTCAGCATCAGATCACATTGCCGAAGCCAACCTGCTGTGCGGTGATGTGCAGAGCATGGAGAGGGTGCGGCTGCCAAAGCTTCCATTTGGGAAGAAAAAGAAGAACAAGGGGTCAAGGAAAACACGGCCGCTGAAAGCCGTGCAGGGGTTGAAGGCCTGGGCCAAGGCGCAGTCTGTGATGCTGTACGGAGTGGAGCACGATGAGATCTGGGTGCACGAGGGCTTCAACGAGGTGAGTCAGCAATCTACTCACTCTCGCGTACTATGAATGCCACGAGTGCTGATCTATAAATTGAGCAACCCCTCAGAACATTGTTCCCCCAGAATGTCCCGGATAACTACTCTGTGGCAGGTGGCATTTCTTGCGCAAAAATGGTGTAGAAGTCATGCCAGAGAGTCCTGACCTGGTGGAGTGTGCGCAGATAAAAATTGTGCATCAATGATGCAATGAAGTGCTGGCCCTGTGCATGTGCATCCAGCCAAGCATCATGCAGCATGTATGCTTATGGAGGCTCCACAATGATTATCTCTTGCAAGTGGTAAGATCTTTCAGCTGTGCATCTGCATGACATGCATGCACCTGACAACTTCTTGCCTATGGCAAGAACTTCTGCTTGTGCAGCTGCTTGACATGCATGCATTCTGTCATGTGCGTGCAGGCGTACCAATCGGTGAAACCGCGTGTGCTGGACATCTTCGATGAGATCATTGGCGAGTGCGTCAACAGCCGCAGCCCCGCTGCCGGCAAATCGAATGATGACAGGTGGCGAGTGTATCTCACCGGCCACTCCATGGGCGGCGCGCTGGCCACGCTGTGTGCGTACGAGCTGACGGTGAGTCACCACTTACTCATTTCCAGTAGTTTTGGTCATGCCTAGTCTTTAATGGCGATTTTTCATTCCACTGCACACCCTGGCCCTCAAGACAACCTGCATTCACTCCCAGATGAGCGTTGTTGACTGCTCCATATTAAGAATCACGGGTAAAGTTTTGAGGGGAATGGGCTTTAATGATAGACATGAAGACATACAGGTGTACTAGAGCTTATTGACAGAGATTTCCTTTGCAGGCAAGGGATTATGGGAATGTGCCAGAGCCGGCGGTAACAATGTACAGCTTTGGGCAGCCCAGAGTGGGCAACCTGCCCTTCTCCTCTGACTACGGTACTGTCGTTTTTTGTTTCTTCAGTTGCTATGCCACATCTTGAAATTCAGTTTATGTGCCCCTCTGGCCACATCACTGTTCATCTGGCTTGCCTTGCGCATTCTGGTCATCTTCCAGAAGAGAGCCTCACAGGCGACATGCAAATCCCTTTCAGCTGAGACAAGTGCTGCAAATACTGTTATTGCCTTCTAGCGGTGCAACATGAAAATGTACATTTGGTATGAGATGGTGTGCTGCATGCATGCGTGCGCAGACGAGGTGGTGCCGGACAGCTGGAGGGTGAAGAATGCGAACGACATAGTCACGCGCGTTCCCTCCCTGCTGGGCTACCACCACATCGGCGTCGAGGTGCAGATGTTCCCTGACGGGCAGCTCACAATCTCGCGCGAAACCTCCGACGACCTCCGCGAGGGCGCCTTTGCAGCAGACATCATCCCTAAGATCAAGGGTGCGCCAAACGTGTACTGTCAAGTTCCGGGGGAATTGTTCTGTGCATGGCCTATCTTTGTAATCTGCATTTTGTTCTTCTAAAAAGTGAACCATGTAAATGGCTCACATGCTGATGTCCCTTTCACAATGATGGGCATCATCCTCAGGGTTGTAGTATCGATTACCTGCAGATATTGCCTTCTGCGCCGCTCTGGAAAAGCACCCACTGTTGACTCGGTCACACCCACCACATGACTTGGAAAGAGCCTGCTTCCCGCCCCTTGTCTTACAGATGGGCCTGAGCAAATGACCACAAGTCTCCAGCTGCATGCCTTGCCTTGCCTTGTTTTGGAAACGAAGTTGACAGAGTTGGTCCACATCGGTGAGCGCAGAAGGGATGCTAGGGGACGATCCGAAGGCCAAGGAGGAGTTTGAGGCACTAGCAAAGGCGGAGATGGAGGTGTGGAAGAGCATCATGAGCGGCGCTGCCATCATGGAGCACATGGAGGATAAGTACCACGACATGCTCAAGGTGAGGCCTGCCCTTATTTTTATTTTAAGACATACAGAACAGCAACGAGAGATATAAAGAGAACGAAGAGACATTGCAAAACATGGAATTGGAGGACTTAGAGTTTAGGGGATTTTCCTTCGCGATGCCACTCAATGACTTACCGAGCATCCGGTATCTTGGCAGAAGCAGACATGCAGCGTGCTTGTGGTGTGTAAGCCAGGAAGCACCACTTTGGAGTCAGAATTTCAGGGGTGGTACATTTTTTTGCTGGCTTTATTGGTGCAGGCAGAACAGGTTGCTGCTTTGAGCATGCTATTCAAGCAAGTCTGCCAGGCGTGCTTTGTAATGGTGCTAAAGTAAAAGAGCGGGTCCACTTCTATGCAGAAATGTGTGGAGAAGCGCGATGAGTGCGGAAAGCTACCAGTGAAGAACCTGGCTGAAACCGGGTAATAAACTCTATTTACAGTCTGGTATTAAAATGGCGATCATATTTATGCGGTTGAAAAATTCTTTGCTACAAAATTTTTCTTACGTTTGTGCATTTTCAGATTGTCATCGTTCGTGAAGATTTTGTCTGCCGCTTTATTCTTGCCCTGCCGTCTGATCTTGAGCAGACAATCAGAATTGGATCAGAATCTGCAGCAATAGTTTGGTTTGAGTTCAACATTGCTCTCATCATGCTGAGAATTTTTGCTGTGCATTGCATTTCAAAATATAGTGATTTTTCTACGTATGTGGTCAGGAGACAATTGCATTCTTTGATCAAAAAAATTTCTTAGGGGAGGTTCCTCTGATTGGATTGAGAGGTGCGTACAGGCAACTGCAGAACTTATTGACAGGACAGATGCGGTGAGCCAATGCTAGCTGCATCCAGGTCATGACATGAAGCAGAACACTGACGCTGACAAAGGTGAACTAAACCAGGACAGAGGGCATACGTGAAAGGCAGTGCAAGCAATAGAAGTAGTCAGGAACGGCCGCCTTGCTTTGCAACAAATGTAAAACCTTTAATTAAGTACCCTACACATGTAGAGTTGTATTAGTATTGATCATCGATCAGTGCTGTGATCTATCACATCTCACATCCGTGCAGTCTTAGTATCAACAGAACATCGCATGCACCAACTTAGGCCCCTCAAGTACAGTACATGCATGAATCAAGTGATCATCAAGCGTTTTCGCCGCTGCTTAGGGCAGCTTTTCAGTCAGCGCAGCAGCGGCTGCCAGTCCACTGAGGATTGCTCCCTGCGCGCTAGACTCCCGGCAGAAGTCACCGCAGGCCGCCAAACCCAGCTCCCTGTTCAAAAACAGGCCGCCCACATCATGATCTGGTCAGCTGCAAACTCATATGTGTGTCAGTCAGGTAAGCAGGAAAACGGTGTTCCCTACTTCCACCAAATGCCAAACACAAACCAAGCAGCGTGCATTACATCATATTTATATGTGTCACTTAATTGTCCGAGCCATCATTAGGGAGACTCAGCTGTACAGGGCTATGCAGATCTTTCTGAGGGAGACCTTCAACGACAGGAGGCTGTACACCGCAAAACCCACTTCAACCCAGAGTTCACAGCATCTAAATACGTGGGGGGTTTATCCCACAGTGCAAAAGCTGTCTGAAGGGTTGCCGTACCTGTCAATCAGGCAGGCTTCCTGCAGAACGCTGGCCTTGAACCCGCCGCCCCAGCGCTGCGCATGCGTATACACCGGCACCGGCTTCTCCGCTCCTGTTGCACCAAAATGCCAGTCTTGTCCCAACAGCATGATTTCAGCACACCACACATCTTCTGTCGTTCAGTGACACCACCTCCCGCCACAAAAAGTTTCAATGGGGCAATTGTTGCAACCTGTCTGTTAAATGGCGCAACTTACAAAGCTTCCAGAAAAGTTCCCGGGATGGGGGTTTTTTTTTAAGCGGCTTGTGTGCATTTTTTGCGCAAGCACAGCAGGCTGCTGAGCAAGACACGGGTTGGTCTTTAACTGATCTGGTAACTTCCCCAGAGACCTTTGCTCGACAGCTTGTACAAGCACCAAAATCAAAACTACTAATCAAGTTGGGTCACACCTGAGGAGAAGGGCTGGAGCAAACCCCAGAGGGCGTCCCAGATGCGGGGCGCCAGCTCAGACAGGTACTGCTGACTCTGCGCCACGTAGGCGCCGTCCTTAGTCAGCGGTGCCTCATCCAGCAGCTGGCGCGCAAAGGCCTCAGTTGTCATTGCCACCCAGCATTCGAGATTGTCCTCACGCTCCCTGCCTGCACACCATTTTTTTCCCTTTTCAGATGGAGATTTTGACCGAATGAAAGAACGCCCCTTCACTCCAGCAAAGGTCAGAAGCCCCAGTAAGCAGGTGTCATTTAAGTAATGAAGTGTTAAAGCAGATGATGTCCTGTGAAATATTCTCTTCTCCATGTCCAAGATCTCAGGCTTCTCAGACGAGGGCAGTGAGCCAAGCAGTCTTCTTGCATGCGTGCGCTTGAAAAATCCCGCACAACATGCAACATACCACGACAGTTTTTATAAGTGGCCGGACAAAGATGATGTGAAGGCCTGACCTGGTTTGGAGGAGTCTCTGGCAATCCACTGGATGCCATAACTTCCAGTCACCGTCGCGCCGTCAAAGGGAGCATTCACAGCGCGGCTGTGAAGGCACACCATGAGCGAGAAGACTGGGCTGGCAGTGACCGTGCTCATCTGCTGAACTATGGGCGAAGCCTCTGCCCCATCCAGTTGGAGCGAGCCGGGAGAACCTGCGCGCATGCACATGGTTTTCCGACCAAAAATCCAAAAATACACAGATCGCAGGCCTCCTTGCAGAGGCGACATCACCAATCTTGTCACCAAAATGATGTGGTCGCAGAACCAATCAGGATTCCACCCACTCCTCAGGAACCGTGGTTCTATGGAGCGGATGGAGGCCTGGTAGGTCATACAACCGTGCCATTGGAAAGCTTTCAGAGAACTTAGGTAAGCATCACCTCCCTGCATTCCTCGCATGAATACTATGAGTAACTCAGGCAATTTCAAAAGGTCAGCAATGTGCAGTACGCACTTGAGCGGACTGTCATGATGTCCGCCAGGACAACAGCGCTGTGTGTTGCTGTTGCAGCAGCGTCCTCGCTGCCTGTGACATACTGCAGCTCCCACGTGCCATCATCGAGCCTCCTGATGCCCTTGACCTGCAATCAAGGGATACCCAGCGATGTTCTTCTCACCATCAGTCATATAGGCCTTTGCACATGGGCGGTGCAAGCTAGCCGTTGCTGGACCTGCCATTGCTCTGCCAGCTCGCTTGGCTTTCTGCACCTGACGCCAGGAATACAGATGAATCATAGCCATTGCACCTACGTTTTTATTAGCAGCATCTCACCAGCACCCTCCTGCAAAAGGGGCCAGTGGGAAATCAAACGCCATTCTGCCCAAGTCAGGCTCGTCTTGTGTACATCCCTGCTACACATGCTGCAACAGTTTGCCCTACCTAGAGGTTATCTGCATGCAACAGGACAGAGAGTGACATAACTACTAAAATTAACCTCAAGTTTACCTACCTTGCTGCCCCAGTGTGAGCGCAATTTAGGGTTGGCGGCCAACCCTTGGCAGACAGCGTCCATGGAGGGAACTCCCACGTAGATGTCCCCAGGACCCATAATACCGCAGAAGCCACTTGTGCTAGCTGCCTCTCCTGAGGCGCTCCTTTCGGTAAAGTCACCTGAATCATCCAGGCTGATAAGTAATGCATGCAGCGTCTAACACAGAAATGTCATTGAATTGCCAAGATTATAGAAATGGCACAGGGGATGGTGCGTGGATGTACACAATTCTACACTGGTGGGGTGAGGACAAATTGCCTTAGTCGTGGAAGTTGTTGGGATAGTGATACCTGTTGCAGCATCCAGCAAGCCAAGCCGTCCTTCCCACCGCCTGACAAAACCTGCAGCCGGTCACCTTGGATCAGGTCGTGTTTATAAGAGAAGTGCTAGAGCACAGGGATGCAAGACAAGAGAAGTTTGCAGAGATCAGACATGTACAGCACCTTTTCGTTGCCAGTCCGCCATATGCTCTGAGCAGGCAGGCTCAGATGCTCTGATGAACTGGCAGCCATGGTCAAATTGCATTGAGATCCCATCTGTATCCACTCGGCGTGTCGATGACCTGCCTCCTGTAGGGTATGTATGAGTGTCAGTACTACTGAGAACGCACAGACACTCGTCACGAGGAAAATTAGGAGTCAAAGTCAGTCTCTTTGTCACGAAGGAATTGTCCCTGACCTGGCCCACGTCTGCCCATGTCATAGACGTCAACATCCATGCCCCGTTGGAGCAGAGCATCAGCAGCAGACAATCCAGCCAACCCACCTCCTGTCACGAGTTTCAAACAGTTTCATGCTGTTTTACTGTACCAATTAGAACATTACCTCTGGACTCACTACAAGATTCCTATGGGCCACACAAACTACAGATGTCCTGTTTGTGGTACCTATAACAGCCACACTTCTACCCTGCGGCATGGCTGACGCTTGCGTGGCTAACGATCGGCAATGTTGAAGCGTGCACACACGTGAAATCTGCCTGCTGAACAGGGTTGAAGCACAGGGCATGGGACTACAAAATTTGCGGCAGGCAGTGCTGCTTCACGGCAGATGACATCCACTTCGTCTCTAGAAGCCTTTGTTACAAATTGTCGATTCGGCTACGATGGAATCGTAGCTGTCTCGCCTTGCTTGCTTGGATTTAAAGGGCCCCAGCGATGACTGATTTGCCAGATTTGTAGCTTCCTCCGAAAGGGAAGCCGGGGCAATCTTACGGCATTTCAAAGGCAGTAGTTTAGCCAGCAACAGCTTGCTCTCATCAAATACAAGCATATCGTTACTTTACAGATATGGCCAACGGCGACATCAATACAAACGATTACACGCTCCGAGTGGCCCGCACTGCCCAGGACTTCCAGTCGTTCCGGGAGATAGTACTGGACTTCCACCAATTTCTGAATGTTGATCTCAGCTTTCAGGTGCATAAAAAACACTGTCAAGTACCATAATTGCTTGTGATTGATGGGTGCAGAAATTTTGCTAAACGGCAAGTGCCCCTCCTAAAGCATCTTGTTGGTGCAGAACTTCGAGGAGGAGATGGCAGGGCTCCCCGGTTGCTATGCTCAACCTGATGGAGCCATACTCATCGCCTCGGTGATGACAGAGTCAGGTTCCCGAGATGCAGGTGCAGTTGCTGTGAGGCCACTGCCCGAGAAGGCCAAGTCCTGGCAGAGCATAGCAGCAGCAGCTGCTGCTGCAGAAGACTCAGGTATTTAATGCCCTTCTGCGAATTTAATGCATACAAATATTCGCAGATCGTTTGGGGAATTAACAGAAGAGAAGAGAGATACAAAACATACAAGGCGTTGCGAGCGCCGAGTAGAGAGAAAGGGCTGCCTCGTGCTGCATATGCGGTGCTACTGACATTTCGGTAATTGAAGGAGGACAGGGCATGAGAACCTTGTGTTGCACAGGTACCAGCAACGCAGGGGAGAACGGCTCAGTCGGTGAGGTCTCTCAAGGGTGGCATGGCCGTATCTGTGAGATGAAGCGCTTGTATGTGAGGCCTGAGTTCCGGGGGTTGCGATTGGGAAGGGTCCTGTGCGAGGAGCTTATCAGGTTGAGCAGGGAGATGGGCTATGATCAGATGGTGTTGGACACTCTGGACAGGCTTAAGAGCGCTGGAAGGACATATGAGAAGCTGGGCTTCGAGCACTGTGGGCCATATTATCACAACCCTCACCCTGGTGTTATTTACTGGCGGAAGAGTCTGAAGGACTGAAAGCAGTGCAGTCAAGCATCGTGGACAAGTTGACAAAATCTTGCTTTGTAGCTGTTTTATTTAGCTGTCAAACTTGGCATTTTGATGCCGATATGTGGCTTTGAAGCTGCATACGGTAAGTCCTGCAGCACCATTTTTCCTCGCAAGGGTTTCAGTATTGCATGTGAATCCGAGCTTCCAATATTGGGAAGAAGTTGCCGCATTGCTCAGATCCATGAATTAGTTAACAACGTTGCTTTGATGGAATAACCATTAGCGATCCTCGGATGCACATTGCCATTGTTTCTTGCAACTGCACTCGATTTCTGGCTGAGAGATGGCAGCAGCTCGGCTGCAGCATTTAGACACATGTGTACACTGTTGGCAACCTGCCCTTCCATGGCCAATTTAAAGCTTAAATCGGGCGGTTTGTGTCAACAACTTGATGCAATGTTTCAAACGTAGCAGGCACATTTGCTTGCAAGGCAATATTGCCATGTGTGCTTTTGGCATCATACTGTACAGATGTGTGCGCAGCAATTGCAACCCGCAACAGTGATTAATTAATATTGGTGGCCAGTGCCCAGCTGCCCTGCAGGAGTGGCCCTATACATGAAGGGACCATATGTTCTGGGAGTGGGACTGCAACAAACAAATCTGGCATCAATATTTCGCTTTAAAGTGTCAGTGTAATGCACATCTCACAGCAGTTGCGGTCCCACAAGCCTGGTGCATGGAGCCTAATCTGGCGAAGGAAGGTCCAAGTCTCTCTGGGGCCATCTGCTAAGACGAGATGCTACTGCGGGACAGTGAGGTATTTGTCTGTAACTTTGCTTGATCAGCGTCGCCGTCCTGGATGTCGACCATCCTGGCCGTTACAGGTGCTAGCCCGCTTGTTAGCCAATGCCAGATCACTTCTTTGTTGAAACTATCCCTGTACAATGACGAGCATGCTGTAGAACTTTCTTACTCAGATTTAATTATGTGGCGCAGGCCTGGGTATCTCATCGACAGGATCGGCATTACTAAGAAAAGGTGGGGCCTTGGCATGTGATCGTGAACCCTGCCCTTAGCATATACCCGCCCAATCCTGGAACTTTCACTTGATTGTGTCTTGTGCTTAATTACTAACACATCACTTCTCAATGCAGTTCTATTCCAGCTAAAAGCAGAAGGAGAGGACGGCGATGTCCACACCTTTGAAAAACCCTGGTAAGTTCTCGTTCAGGCATCTTCTCCAGGGAAGCTGCCCTCAGCCACAAAAGGTGTTTTTTGCTAGCTGTTATACCTTCTCTAGTAAACGCAGGTTAGCTGTGCCTGGGCTGCTGTGATCCGACTGCCTGGCAGAATCCATCGCTTCTATTTGCCCCTGCCCTGTGACCGAAATCCCCTCTTCTCCTACCCTTTGACATGCTAGATGGTCTTAGGGACATCGCTTTTTGTGAGCAACAAGACTGGCTAGTTGTATCATATTGCGCAGCATCGACCTATCGTGCATTTGTGCAGGTTCACGACATTTGAGTCAGCCTTAGCATGCCTTGTGAGCCTGCTCCTCTACAGTGTGTACCAATACCTTGCCCAGTGCTGGCGATGGAGGAAGTCCAAGCAGCTATCAGCTACTCAAGAACCCCTGCTCAGCGACAGCGAGGTAATGGCACCACAGCGGCTAATTGCTCTTGACATGCATGCATGCATGCAGCAATCCACGCTTTGACAAAAGGCCTGTGATGATTCCATTCCGCTTGTTTGGTCCAGAGAGCGTGTGCAAATGGAACATATTGGGATGCAATACACTGAGAGGAAGTAGGACATGGCACTAATTTGTGTTAATTTTTCCCAAATGTACAGGATAAATTTGAGAAGGAAGCGGTACCATGCAAGAGAAAGAGCTCTTGGAAGGAGCTGCTGATGCTGGCGTGGCCAGGCTCCCTCAACGTGATGTCCATCATTGTGCAGGGAATGGGGCTGCAGTACATCAGCGCTTCTGTCTCACAGATGATCTCAGGTGTGATTCTTGATTCTGCGTCTTTTCATATCGTAGCTTGCACAGGTGCTTGGTCACGCAACCTTCAGAAATTGCAACATGTAGGATGCACAAGAAGGCGATGTGTCATGCAGGGTCTTGCATCATCTTCACGGCCGCCCTCTCAGTCCTTGTGCTTAAACGGCGTCTGAACTGGCTTCACATCACAGGTGAGCTGCTCTGCAACGCTTGCATGCAGACCACATTTTGTCTGGCACCATGCAGACTCCTACATTCTCTCTTCATCATCTGTGCCGCATATGCGCAGCTAAGTTCTGCGAAGCAGTCCGTACTCATACATGTAACATGCATGATAATGTCAAATACTGATGATGTAAGCTTGCTTGCAGGGATTGTGCTTACACTGATGGCGGTGGTGATTGTGTCACTGGTCAACATAATTTACCCACCCTCTCCGTGCCCCCGCTCTGACCCGGCCTGCATGAGCGCGCATGGGCCGGACCCCCACAGCAACGGCCACCACATCCTGCTGGGCATCATGCTCACCTTAGCTGCGCAAGGCTTCCAAGTGCGGGCACACACTCATGCTATGCTGAAAGAAATTGTGCATCGCTTTCTTGCAAATACGGTAGTGAGGCCTCAGGGTGGATGGTAATACTTCTGGCACTAAATTTCTGGTTTCACTGACTTTGAAGCACCATGCCTGCATCTTAGAGGTCTTTCCTCAGCCTGACTGGACTAGCTCTCCCATTAAAATGCCGACAGCGGCCCTTCACATCTGCATGCATTGAACTAGGTTCCATCTGTCACTTTCTGTCATAGTGGAGCAAGGTGGCTGCATTCAGGAGAGTATCACCTGTGACTAGCCCTGAGAAGTCTCAAGAGGTCATTGCAGACACTGCATGGGCTGGGGTCAAGCAAAATTAAGATGGCATGTAATCTGGCCCAGGCAGTGCGGCTGGTGATGGAGGAGCTGCTGCTGGAGAAGATGGTGCTGCACCACATGGAGGTGTGCTCCTGCTATCTAGAACATCCGCAAACATCAAGCTTCACAACATGCATGCATCGTGCCCTGTGCCCGCAAATGAGCCAGCATGTGTAGAACATATTCTGATCATTTGTGTGGAAAGCCAAAGGAGGCTCACACGGTTGTGGGGATGCAGGTGCTTGGATGGGAGGGTCTGTGGGGTACATTGGGCATGACAGTCATTGGGATGCCCCTGGCATGGTTCCTGCCTGGGGCTGACATAGGTCCGCTCAATTCCGAAGCCAATGCCCACCTTCGGCTATGATTTAGCCTACCAGTGAAAAAACACCGACTTCATTACGTCGTGTTTGCCACTGAGCATCAGCAGTATCCTGGGCTTAATACAAGATGACGCCATCCTGACTGCCTTTACTAGTGCCGTACAGATATTCAACTGCATGCAATTCCCCTGTTGTGTAAACCCTGCAGGGGGACGCGAGGAGAACACGGTGGACAGTGTGCTGATGCTGTGGAACAGCGATGGACTGAATGCGGTCAACACGCTCTTCTTCTGGTCAGTTGTGGGCCTCAATGTGTTTGGCCTCATGGTCACGCAAGTGCTGGGCTCCGTCTTCCGCGCTGTCATGCTTACAGCGCGCACCGCCTCGGTGAGTCACCCTTCTCAGTGTCTAGTCAGGGTCACCCCTGATCTTAAAGTCAGGCGTAGTACCCCTGGTCTAGTCTGGGTATCACATCAATTGGGAGGCAGTTGCTGCACACCCCCCTGCTAGATTTATTTCCATGTATTTAGCTCCAGAACATCATAAAGAGCAAAAGGGTACGGGTGACGTACATCCCTACTGACTTGCGCTTGTTCTCGTCCAATGTACCCTTGCTACCCATTATTTTATTTCATGTAAGGGAAAACGCTCAAGGGTGTGATTCTGCTATCCACTGTCACCCAAACCACGCCTCGGATAATTTGCAAAAAAAAGGATGAGAAAGGAAAACGAACTGCTGAGGCTGATGAGGCACGACAGGTGTGGGCGGTGGACTTATTGCTGTACGCAGCGCTGCCGGCGGGTCTGAATGTGGGCGAGGCATGGGTTAGCCCCGCTTCATGGATCCAGCTCCTGGGATTTTCCCTGCTGCTTGCCGGCACCATCATCTACGCGCAGGTGGGGCCACCCTTTTCCTCAGCTATTCTGCTTGCCTGTAGTGAAAACTTGAATTTTAATTCTTCCAGGTCAGGTTCTGCCAAGCGTTCAATTCATTCAAGGACACATTTTGTGTAGCCTAGCTTCTGTGTCGTCTGCTAAGGTCAAGGCATATTGAGTGTGCCTAAAATAGCAATTTTCCTGATTTTCAGTTACTCATCCTGCTGGAGTATGCCTTCACAGTCTGCAGCACCGGTACAAATGATTTCACCTGTGTCAATCATCTTACCACGCCTGTACAAATTTTTTGTGCATGCAGGGGTCAAGTCCAGCCGCGCTCACAAAGGAGGCAGCAGAGCAAGAGGAGGATTTCGAAAGGGAGAGCGTAACAACCGCCCCCGGCGAGCCGCCGCCGCCAGGCATCGGTCTCAAGAGGCAGAGCATCGCCAACATTCGGCCCCTGTACAGGTTTGGCAATTCTTTCCCCGCCTATCTCCTGTGGTGCCTATTTCCGTGAGAGCGTGCAATGTCACACCAAGCTAGCTTATACATCTGCCTGTTCTCACTGCTTGCACATCAGAGCAGACGTTTTACATCCTCACATCAGGTCACATACTCTCCAATTGGCAATGCATGCAAAGTATGCGCCGCAGCAGAAGCAGTTGACTGACACTGTCGCTGGCGATCTTATATCTAGGATATGACCACGGTCACCATCAGTTCACATATATGCACTCTCTCTGTAATGCCAAATGTTTTCCTCTCTGTATGCAGTTTTTACATTCCCCAGTCGCGCTCCGGCGGCGCGCCTGCGATGGCGATGCCTATTCCTGGCGCGAGTTTGGAACGCACCACCTCCCTGCCCACAACCCCGGAGCGAGTTTACGAGCCACGTACGTACCTGCACCCTGACCTGCATTTTGTTCTTCAGCTCATACGCTTCTGTTTTGCCGCAGCAAATGTTCTTATGTGGCACTCCTGGCTTATATATTTAGGGTTTAGGGTCTTTACCATTTTAGGCGGTGGAATGTGCGCATGCCCTTGCTTCATGTATGATTATGTGAAGTTGCAAGTCTGTGGGCCACCTGGGCTAGCGCACACTGGTTACTGTCAATTGTACAATTAATATACTCCACTGGCGAGTCCAACAAGGGGTAGGAATAAGTATCATTATTATTATTATTATTTCCTGCCGAAGGCAAGCTGCATGTAAAGGCTGCCTTCAGTGCACTGTGAGAGATGAGCTTGGCGCTCTAGACCATGCATGTGGCTGGTGAAGAAATAACCACAAACAGGAAAAGCAAGACTAGTTTGACATTACCAGTTTTTTAGGACCACAGGATGTGTTCCGTAGAATACATTGATGAAATAAACACACTATGTTGCAGCTGTGTTCAATGAGCTTGGCGCACGCTCAAGCCTGCCAGCCTACCTGAAGGGCCGCCTGCCATCGCGCCAATCCCTTCTCAACCTTATGCCTCGGCTGAACACCGGCCAAGACAACGAAAGCATCAGCTCGGTGCGCCCACAATGGTCACTCTGCCAAATTTTGATAGCTGGGGCTCTAGAGAACGCGTGGGCTTATCTCTGTGTCACTGTCGGCCATAAGGCTCAAGATGACCTGCTGCGCGAGCTGAGAGGATGCCTCTTACAAAACGCGCAGCCGGGATGCTTCAATTCACTCCTGGCTCGTTCTATTAGGCTGGTGCTGTGAAATGCTGCTTTTGGGCCATCCTCATTTTACTGCATGCGCAGGGGCACATCCGCACGGCCCCAAATTTGGGACGGTCCCTCTACTCGGTTCATCAGCAAGATCTGACGATTGAGAGTGTGTCTGCAGGCCGAGGGGGACCTGCCAGCTGGCGCCTCGCCAGGTTTTGTAAGGACGCTGACTCACCGCTCCTCATGGATCCTGGACCGCGCCCTGGTGAGACCTCCACTACTCTGATCAACATGTTGCCTGCATGTATTGACAAATGGCAGATCTTTCACTGAAATGAGCTGCCCTCACAGCACGTCATCAGGTTTGCAGTAGTTTTAAAACTGTTTGTCCAGAATGCATCCATGGATGGCGTGTGCAAAATCAGTAGCTCATGTGATCAATGCAACAACCGTGTGCCATCCTCCCACTGCTAATTGCACGCAACGCTGAGTGGCAGAGCCTGTCTACGCAGGAGGATGCGCAATATCAAAGACCCAACTCTAGAACAAGCTCGGGGGATTTGGAGGCGGGGCCCTCGGGGACGTACAATGGCGCAAACCCCTTTGCGGCCGCCATGGCGCGGGATGATCTGCACAACCTCAAGCCCATCCTAGAGGACGACGGCCGACTGTCCATGGATGCCCGCAGGAGCTCTCATGCGCTCGAAGCCGAAAATGTAAGTGTCTGTAAAATGCATATTCTGGCCATCTGCAGATACTGTGCATGCCAATCGATGCCTGCACGGTGGGATTTTCCTGTGGCTGCCTGCTCATGTGTATTTAGCTCTTCTGAGTAAGTTCATCATATCATAATTAATGTTTGCCATGTGTCTATGCATATGCTCCTACTCATGGTCCCGTGCCGTGCCATGCCGGCAGTCTTTTCCTTCCTTAGGTTTCCCTTTCCACTTGTCAGGCTGCACACTCATGAGAGTGCAGCTCTGGGCAAGAGCAGGGAAAGCCAAATAAACTGAGCCACCTTTAAAGTAACCTATCTACTGCCTAATTAAAGGCCCTTGGGCAAAATGGCAATGGGTGTGTGAATGCATTTGTGGAGCTGTGCCTGTGCAGGACGGTGGGGAGCGGCGGCCGTCTGCAGAGAGGCAGATCAGCTCGCGACAGGGGTCAAGAAGCATCAGGTGGAGCGATGAGGAGGAACCAAAACCACAAACGTGAGCCCTTATCCTGACCCTCCCAACTTTCCCAACCCAGCCATCTTCATGCACATCGATAGAAAGGCCTCTTTCTAAGCGCACATCACGGGCATGAACTTCACGAGGTTCTGCTCCTGAAGTGTCTCACTCGGTTGCTCCAGTGACTGTGCTGGTTGTATCTGCAAGCGTGTGAGACTTGATTGGGTCTTACGGTGTCACTCAATTGCCCCCGGATGTCCCTGCAAGTGTGTGAGGATAGATGGGGTCGCACTGTGTCACTCATTGCTCCATTGACTGTGCTGGGTGTCTCTAAGTATGTGAGAGTTGATGGGGTCTCACTACGGTGAAAATGTGCAGTTCTGCTGGCTTGGAGCGGGCAATGCTGGGGCAGTCACCAACGGCAGAGGTGCTTCTGGAGAGGCGGGCTTCGCAGCGGCTGCCGATGGCGCAGCAGCCGGCGATACCCGAGGCAGATGACGATGGGGATGAGTCAGAGGAGGATGACTCAGGGCAGGCAGCATTTAGGGGGGCATCTGGGGGAGTCTTTGGGGACCTCTGACCATGATGTGGCGCTTGGGTTCGGAACCATGGCTGCCTGAAAGGAAGCTGCATGTGGAGAATTCTGCGGCTTCGAAGCCGCAGCTGAGGAGGTCTGTAGCTACAAATGAATTTGTAGACCTTTCCACTGCTATTCTTTACGGACCCCCAACCTTGCTAAATTCTATGAGGGGTGGGTGGGCCATGCACTCAAGCTTGCTGATCAGTCTGCATTCTAGATTGACCATCCTGTATTTTCTGAAGCCCTTTCAAAGAAGGCAGTGTACAATCAGTAAGTATTTTACTGTCCCAATATCGGGATCAACGCGAGACAGCTGTAGCGGGTTCAGATATTTGAAGTGCTGTTCGGTTTAGCGTAAAGAGATTTGACATTGTTCTACCGATCTGTTCCTATATCTATATCGGGAACAAATGCAAGATAGTTAAGGCGCCGTGAGCATCAAGAAGGGAGAAATGCTGCCTTGTCATGTAGAATTTGTTCATTGACAAAAGCAATCCAAAATCCTGGCCCACAGGCAGTACCGGTACTGATCACAATGCATTCATATAGTCAAGATAGAGCTGAAGCATGGCTAGGGCACATCTACAATGATTGACTGCATACAGCACATGCATGTGCGTGTACGGCTCATGCACACAGCAGCATATGCATCATGCATGCACACGAGCACGAAACGTCCAATGCCAATTCGAAAGTAACGTTAATAGTATGCTGTACACACAACATCAACGCTGAGACTGTCGATCCCATATGATGCATCATGGTATCAGCCAACACAACACCTGCCACGCAGCGAACTGCGATACCTCGAAACACCAAGTGACGGTCTCAGCGTCTTCAGGTGTCTCGGCTGATGAGTCTTCTTCTTCTTGTCTCTAACGCAGTGAGGGCAGCAAACTCCCTGGAAGTACCCCCACGCTGTGACGCGGTTGTTGATAAAAGTTTTCCATTCGTGCACAGCCCCCGTCAGCTCGCAGACATGCCGCCACCAGACACTTGCATTGCTCCAAACCCCGAACTGGTCAGGCCGCTTGTCACCATTGTGCGTGGGATGCCACTGCGCGGCCACTTCTGGGCATTCAAGGCCCAAGAGATGCATGGGCATACCACACGCCCAGAGCAGAATGGGCAGCTGGTTGCCTTACGCTTACTGCTGCCATTGTGGTCTTTTATTCGGACAGTCCATTTATGGGCATGCTTGCATCTAGGAGGCGCACTCTTGCGGTCGTGGCACACCCAAACCGCCTGCTCTTACTGCCGCGGGTGACTTTGTCAAGATTGATGTGCTCATTCTTGGTCGGAGGCAGCTGCGCAATCAGCTCTGGGTGCTCATCCTTGACCTTGATTAGCTTCCCGCTCTTGGGACAGCCACTGCCACAAGACCTATGGTTAATTGTGGCTGTCCATGAGCCATGCTGGTTGCAATACCAAGACACCTTCCTCCCAGAGCTCAGGCTGATGTGCTCGGGATTTAATCCCGAGTCGCCTACACAATCCCACTGCGCTATGAGGTCGGGGCGCTTCGCTGCCAGTGAGCTGCACTTGCAGATGCGGTGCCCGGAGCAGAAGGGGTCTCCGGATGGGTTGCCTGCCTTTGTGCGGGTGAAGATCCTTGCCTCCCATTCATGCACTGCCACATGATGAGCAGGGCGTTGGGCACAGCCACGCAGCTCTGAGCGAAGATCCAGCAGTGAAGTCTTCAGGCCTCCTTCGCCGTTCCTGGTGGGGTGCCACGGACGGGCAAGCTCTGGGTGCGTCTCTGCCAAAGAGGCCTTCTTGCGCAGTTTTTCGCACCTCGAAGATTCTCCTGAAACTGAACAGAGACATTAGCAAAAGATCTAACTTAAAATAGGCTACAGCTACTTCAGCAGAAGTAGCACATGGGCCCAAAGCAGGCCATAACATTGCATCAAGCAATCCCCAAATCCAGATCAATTATCATATAAATCCGTGCAAATATTTTGGCACGCACCTGTGGTCTTTGGACCCTCCGATGGCTGACCTCCTGTCTGAGTGATCTGATTGTCAGGCATGTGAGCACTCTCCGACATCAATCAATCACATAGCAAATGTTGTTACCGGTTTGTAGATGCTAAAAGATGTGTCACTAGTGGCAAACTAGTTACTTCACAAAGAGGCACACTACCTGGTTCAAAACTTGTGTAATTGTTAGCATCACTCCTTCATTTGCAGTCACATAAATTACATGCGTTATTGGCAGAACTGGCATGCAGGCTGCAGCACATGGCTGTGGTGTTGTGTCTCTCTATCACAAGATATGGACAAGCATGCTGGCTCAATCTTCTAGCCCTCAATGGCGCTGACACCGCTGTGTCAATTGGTGCAGCAAGAACCAATCTTGTCAGATGCGCAAGGCCCAAAATTGTCGACCCCAAGACAACCTATGTTGCTCTGGCAGCAAGCCGGAATACGAAAGGTGCCCAGGCATCCGCAGGTAAGCTTGTCTTGGTATGAACCAATCCTGTAGCACTGGGCAGGGTTGTTATCAGTGCCTCCTGCAAAAGCACATCGCACCTCATTTCCCAGGCAGGTCCGCTTACTAAGCAGTAGTACTTTGAAAGACATGCATGCATGTGCATCTATTGAATCTGTTGCACAGAGCCCTGCGCATTATTTTGGATGTCCTGGTAACGCAGGTGTCATTTAGTGACAAAGATGCAATAGTAGCGACGTACTCTCGTATGATACGGGGGCAAAATCGCCGGTACTTGGTCCAGGGCACGATGATAGTAGTGCTCGCTGCTGCCCTACGCCGAGCGCCTGATATCCATGGATCGTTTTTCAGCATGCACCTCATTTCGTCAACCTTGCGTGGTAGCCTTGCGTCAACCTTGCGTGGTCAACCTGGCAGCTACCATCTGTGGTGTGGCAATTGCCATGTAGTTCCAGTGGATACTGTTGCAGACATATCTCTACGCTGGAATCCCGTGATGCTTTCAAGCCTCATGAATAGTATTTAGGGAGGCTGTCGAATCTATCTCGGGTACTCTATAGCCGAACATCTGAGGAATCTGATGATACGGAACCCGATCAATGGTTACCAGTCTGTTCCGGAACGGGATCCTGACTACCCCAGCTGTCCAATCCACGGCTTTAACCATAAAAATCCCTGCATTTGAGTATTTGAGACTTTTATCTTACAAAGGAATGCGCGCACCATTCGGGGCCCCTCCAGACCTGTAAGACTCGCTTGCGCGGTCTGGCTGACACAGAAAGCAACACCCAGCATGATGACAAAACACAACATCATCTTAGGATACATGTTCGTGTACATCCCCAGACTCTTTTGAAACCTCCTTGTCCACATCTAAGACCATATATTGTTTAGATGTTCTCGAACTTCGATGTTCGTCTTTGTATTTGTTTTCTCCCCAGTGACCTGATGGGAATTTTTGTTCAGACTAGAAATTGAAGGCTGCGATACAAGGTCATCCATTACCCCCTTGATATTGTCAGTATAGAAAGTTTTCGAACATGGATCTCTAGTTGAAAAGAAGACTGTCCGCCAATGGTAGCTTGGAATCTGTACACATGTGTATGCGCTCTCGGGGCCCTAAAGCTACAAGCAGGACCAAACTGTTGGATTGGTCACTTGCCAATCACTAGCCACGGTGGCTCCACTTTTGTGGAGATTTGATGTTGCAAGCTCGGGCAAAGAGGAAAGGGGCGCAAAGACGTTCAAATACCGCATGCGCACTGCAAACCGTTTACAGTTCAACTGGCAGTGCTGTGGTTGGCAACCAAAGAGCAGAATCAGTGGGCCGCGTGACGGCCCACTGATCATGCGCATGCACAAAGCATGCGCATGCAGACAGCATTGATTTAGAGCCTTTTGCTGCGCATGCGGCGGCCAGCATGCAACACAATGATTGCTCTTAATCCACTGCGCAATATTCCCGCATGCGACTACTGCAGCGGACATATATGGTCAAGTTCACATTCACGGTCACAATCACAATCATTACGATAGGCATTCTCCATGCAACAACCCAGATCTGGATGCATCGGCACAGATGTTTGCTTTAAAGCTTCAAGCGCTCTCTCCTTACTTCTGTAGGCTCGGAATAGGTACATGAGAGTTACAAGCCTAGTCACAAGGCTTATGTCACATCTGCCAGTGTGCATGCCTCATAGCAACCGCATGTGTTGTGGTGATCATCGTGATTATGGGCCCAGATGACCCAGGATACACGCGCTAAATACCATATATACGTCTTCAGCCAATTGGCGCCTCTACAAAAATACACACCATACTCAGCAAGCGGCGCTGCCAGCGTGCATGCATGCATATATATATGCTATGTAGCCACCACCCTGGTCTTGGTCAGCAATACCACACAAGAGTAGTGCCTGGATCACCCTTGGAGAGATTAGCTAATGGTGATCAGGAACACTCTAATGCACTCTCCTGGAACTGTGTAACAGTCATTTGCAAAGGCCAGACATGCGCCAATCCTGTTGGGACTGGCACCCCAGAGGGCTGCCTCCATTCCCAGCACACATTGCACTGCTCCCTTCGAGTCACTTCCCCGGCAATTGACTGCTGGAGGCATCAGCATAGTATGGTGGTCGCTTCAAGGTGAGTCCATACTGCATACACACAGAGTCTCTTGTTGATGAGTGCTGAATCTGCACGGCAGATCTCCAGCTGTTGTAAGCCACTGCCTTGGATTAGTATTTCCTTGATGGCATAGAAACTCTACCATAGAGTGCACACCTCAAGCATGGCTTCAGCCAGATCCTCTGTCAGCAGCACAGGTCGCCTGTCCTTGACATCATAGCCTGCCTCCTTCAGCCGCGCTGGAGTCTGCTTCTGTCGCCGGCTGTAAACCTGCTTAGCATCGTGCAGCGCAGACGCCACAAATCTTTGTGCCGCTAAGGACACCAGCCGCACTCTGCAACAGGGCAATAGGCCTTCAGTCTGTAGGGAGGATCGACCAATTTTCCTCCCGAGTCTTTGCGATATGAAATGCATGCGAGCCACTGAGGAAGTTGGATAAAGATGCCTACATCCTTTTGTCATTGCAATCAACTCCACATCGCTCCAAAGATTGTTCTGTGAACTCGTCTGGGATCTGCAAAAATGATGAAACGTCAACTGGCATATCAGGTTTGGATTTGTAACTTGTCACGTGAAGACATTCGGGCCAAATCAAAAACAAAATTTAATCATCTTGAATCGTTATCGTACGGTGGGCACGAAGTCCTCCAGAGAATTGAGGAAACCAGGAAGATTGGTGGACGGCGGTTCTTGCATCCTCATACAGATGCTGAAAAGGGCAATCCTTTTGTACAGCCTGTATCAAGAAGAGTGGCTTGATAGTGCTTGCGAAGCGAGATCGGGCAGGAAAAAGGGAGAAAATCTCTTCACGTGCCAAGATGAAGTCCACGTGCGAACATGAGCTCGTTCTGTCCCGAAAGCTCATTCCGAGACCGGCTTGATCGGCTATTTGAGACCCGTCGAACAATCAGGAGAGTGTTGCTAGTGCACCGAGTGTACAAAGGTACTTAGGGAGTGGCCAGTTCAAGTCTGGGATCTCCAGCCAAACCATATATATGCGAATGATTTGAAAAGAGAACCTCTAAAGTGATTTCAATCTGTATTTGGAGCTCCCCATACAATATATGGCATCCTGGCGTGCCCAGCTACAGCTTTCACGCTCAAGCGGCTAGATGCCATTAGCTTTCTTCGCCCAACCACCCCTTTCTTGGACATTTCGGTCAGTAATTTCTAGACGTATAAGCAGAATTTTAGTCAGACGTGTAGTCAGCATGGCCGCAGAGCCTAATTCTTCAGGAAGGAAGCTGCGCATCCTGTGCCTCCATGGCTACCTGCAGAATGCTGAGGTACTCGGCAAGACACATCTTGTTGAGCAGAGTGATCTAGCTCTCTATATGTGCGAACTCGATGCCACCTTCTACTATGCAAGAACAACACGATTGAAGTTGGAGTGCTGCAGGTGTTCAGAGGCAGGATAGGTTCGCTCCGGAAGGGGCTCAAGTCAAGGGCAGAGTTTTTCTTTGTGGATGCGCCACATTTGGCACAGGGCGAAGAGGCAGAAATCAGAGCAGCAGGGGGAACTGGCGACCACCCTCGAGCCTGGTGGACATGGGAGGTAACCGTGCTCAGGGAGAACCATTACTGGACCTAGAAAGCTCCTTACTGCAAGAACCTGTCCTGGTTGCAAAGCACTCTGCAGAAGCGTCAACACGTATGCACTGCTCACAGGATCTCAATGAAACAAAGCGGCCCTCAAAGGCTGCAAAGTACAGCGGCTGGAAGGCATCTGCCGATGTCCTGGAATCTGAGCTGAAGGAGCAGCAATATGACGGCATCCTGGGTAGGCAGCCTTATGAAAAGTAATCTACAAAGCATTCGACACGCATGTGCCTGATCTTCTCACTAAGCATGCTACCTGATAATGCTTGCAAGGGAAATTTTAAACACCACAAGAGCTGCTACGAATATGCAAATGGTCATGGCTTGCACCCTGGAGGGATAAGCATCAGGCTGTGAGGGGTTGAAGATAGCACTGACGCGCTTGCGGATGCCATGCACAGGTTTCTCACAAGGCGCCACTGCAGCAGCGCTCTTCCTGGCAGGCCACAAAGACTCCGCTCCTGCCTTGAAGTTTGCCATTCTGGTGCGCTAATTGCAGTACTTAGCCTATTATTTAATACGCTGCACTCTAATGCATTGGTGGTAAAAAGCTGCCAGAGACAATTTGTCTGGTGAAATTGTGAGTCAAAGGATTGTTGTGGGAATGACTCAGGTGAGTGGCTTCTTGCCGCGGGACCCCAGCTATGCAGAGATATTGAAGGAGGGACAAGTGTCACTCCCAACACTCTTTGTGCATGGCAGCGCCGATGAGCTGGTGCTGCCTGAGAGGGGGCGGGAGCTGCAAGAAACTTTTGCAGAGGGCTCCTACACGGTGCTGGAGCACCCAGGCGCGCACTTTGTGCCAACATGCACTGGGGCCGTCAAGCAGCAGATAGTGCACTTTTTGGACAAGTTGTGAGCTGCCCGTCAGGGCCTTCCCACAAGACAAATTTGGGATGCACAGGAGCTTTCCACATTGGAACTGCTCAGAAGCGTGCATTCAACCAACGAACCAGTGAGTACCTATGGGTTGGCTCAAGAATTTAGAGTTGCCTGTCACTCTGCCGTTCGTATTTCAAAAGAAGAGACACATCATCACAGTCAGCATGGACGGAGTTCTAGAAACCTCAACGGAACAGGGAGTTTCTTATCGAGTTATACAGTACCTTACTTAAAGCAAGTATCAACTGGGAGCGTGACTGCGTTGTATGCGACGCTGTGGTAGCCAAGCCTTTGTGTAAGATCGGTGCTGTTGGATGCCACTGTGAAGCACGAGGTGTTTGCATTCGAGGAATCGAGGAGATGCACACTCTATTCTGTCAGCCCCCCGCTTCTTCATTTTCGTGTGCTTACTCGCAGAGCATCTGCAGCACAAGTGGCAGGACACTCTGTCCGCAGGTGGGACTTTACCCAAGCCATCGTCTCTGCAAGTGCAGTTTATGTCGAGCAAGCACAGCCTTACAATCACCTGAAATTTTTCTTTTTGTATGTTCTGGTTTAGCACTGTGTGCTTTCTTCGCAGAAGCTGTCACGGGGCAGGCTAAACCATCTGGTTGCGAGGGCCTCAGAACAATTTGAGACAGGACTTGATGCACCTGCTCTCACAGATTACTTCGACGGACAGATGTCGCAAATGCAGCGCACCTTTGCGGAAATGGAACGGGAGGTGACCAGCTGGCTTCCTTTACTAGGCACTCAACTGCCCATTGTTCAGCTTCACATATTCACGAAGAATCCTTAGGTGTTGGCAGTGAATTTTTTTTCCTTTGTGTTGCAGATGGATGCAGATATGAGCAGGATAATTGAGCGAGCGCGGCAGCTGCAAGAGAGTGAGTCCCTCCTGCAACTCTCTTCAACTAGCTGTATTGAAGTACACTAGTGCTGGGTTCTGGTCGATGCTGATTCCCTCCCGGACTCCCTTTAAGTCTCCCTTGCATGCAGGGGGACAGGCGCGCATGTACACTGAGAGGCAGAATGGAGCACAGACATACAGGTGACTGAACCTTCTTCCTTATTGCATCAAGCAACTTTCTTCCAGCCAAGCCACAATCCTGTGGACAAAAGCAGACCCGCTCTGCCCCTCTCAGAGACATGTTCACAGGCATCGGTGTATGGGTATAATGGCATGCATGTTGAGGTGAAGAAATATGGTTTGTGCAGGAACGAGCAGCAGTGGGAAGAGCAGCTGCCAGGCGGCTGGAGGAAGGGCTACCGCTCAGAGTCAATCACCTATTTTGGCCCGCCCCCGGCAGCTGCCCCGCAGCTGCAGAGCACGGGTCTGACTGGCCTGGGTGGCAACGTGGCACTTTTAGCAGTCGCCACAGTGGTCGGCGCGTATGCTGCAGTTGCTGCTGCACTGCTGCGCAGCTACAAGCACACCAGGTGCGCACACCCCTTTGCTTTGCAGAGAATGGTTGTCTGGTATTGGCAGACAGGCTAGGAACCACCATGCTCTTCATTGCTGTGTCACTGTGCTGTGATGGCTGTTCTTCCAGAGCATGCATGGCTGGTTTTGGCATCGCACTGCTTCATGTTCATGCTGCATGCACACACTTTCTGGACTGGAATTGTGCCCTGCACGCCCTTTAGAGAAGGTATTCAAGTAATTGCGGGATCTTGCCCACAACAGGCAATGAAGAGGTGTGTCTGTGTCAGGTACTCTGCATCCAAGGCCTGGCTGGTGGTGGCGGCGTGGCCTGTGCTGGCGCTATTCTCTGACCGTTTCCGAAAGGAAATTGCTACCGCAATGCGCCAGCAAGGGGTGACTAAGGCATGTGCAGCAACTCCAAACTCTCGGTCACGTTGCGAAAACGAATTGTAGAGGATTGTAGAGGACACTTGCAGAATGGACTAGGATGTGACTTGCAGGTTGTGTGGAGAGGCCCGGGCTTTTGGCATGCATTCCCATTTGGAAGGTTGGGTCCAAGGCTGCCTTTAAAGGCAGCCCTGGACCCATCATTCCAAATGGGAATGCACTCAGGAATTTCTGAGTGCTTGTGTGGTGTGCAGGAGGGCCGCAACGATGACAGCGCTGTATCGTGAAGACACATGGCCATGTGCGGCCTCTCAGGCATGGAGAAACTTGAGAGATGAAGCCTGTCTCAATTTTGTGGTGATGAAATTTCTGAGTGGCATCCTGGGTTCGACAGCCCCCAAGGGCCCCCCAAGGGATTGGCCAACCTGCATCAGGGCTAGGGGGAAATTTTTAGGGCAACCAGGGGATGAATCCACATTTGGCAAAATGGCATCAGGGCCACGCCCCGAAGCCACTTGGCTGTGACTCAGGGGCACCCCCGACGTTCCGGCAATTTGTACCACTTGAAGGCCGGATCCCATGAAAACCTGCATTTCCCTCAGGGATGCCCCGAAGTTTCGGCTACTATCACGGCAGCAGGCGGGGGCTTCGCCTGCTCTTGCCCTATTTAGCTAATAGGGGCCTATAGGGGCTGGCCTGAGATTTTCTGGGACCCATGTCAAACCCTGGTGGCATCTCTCATAGCATGAATGCTGTGCTGATGGGAACCCAGTGCTCCACTTGTCAACACATTCTTGTGTAGAATTGCAGAGTTCAAGGGCGTGCTTGCATGCTTACCTGCCGTCGACATACATGTGTATTGTTATATAGATTTCTTCATCACAATGAAAGCACACGTGTCATTGAACGTGCCGATGTGGTGTGTATGCATATGCTCATGTTCAGGGTTTATGGAGCGTGAATTGAATGGAAGTATAAAATGGCTCGATCTGGGTGTTGCTCAAAGTCCTTGAAGTTCAATAGGCTTCGGGAAGCAGCTGTTCAACTGAGATTCTTGTGCGGAGCATGTACAACTCTAAGTTTATGATTATCTTGATCATCCATATTCTGAGCTGTTCCACTCCCCAAGGCTCTCAAAGAGGGCTGACTGACAAAAAATGGTGCTCTTGTCATTTGAAAATTGAATTTTTATGTCATCTCATGCCAATAGTCGCCTCAACTTCCTTGACAACTTATTCACCCACTTCTTGGGGCTACGCACACGGTGCAGCAACAGGATCCCTGCCTTAGCATCTCTACTGCTGTGTGCATCAGTGCAGCGTGGCGTGAACCTTGAAGAGCCTCCTGAGGGCCGTCAGCCACTTGTCGCACTCATCCCAGTCCGTGGTTGTCAACGCCGTCTGCATGGGAAAGCGGAGCATCTTCACAGCCGGCTTGTCTACCACAGTTTCTTGATCTGACCTCAATCAGGGTTCCCAAGTAATTCATGGACCAAGGCCTAGAGGGAAAAAGCACACTACTGCTGGCGCTGAGATGACTTGTAAGCCTGCATGCATGCGGCTTACTGCAACAAGGAAATATTGCTACAGGTGCACCCTCAAGAATGATAAGTCACAGGGTATGTACTGCAGGGAACATCCCTGGACGCACCTGGATGCTGTTTGCTTGGCCAAAGTCCCTGGCAGCCAGAGCAGCAGCGAGCTGCTGCAGTTTGGCCTGCACCCCCGGGGAGACATCGCCGGCGTTTAGGCGCCAGAAGAGCATTCCAATGCGCTTCTTGTTGTCGGAGTCCTCACGCGCTTTGGCGGCCATCACCGGATTGCACTCCCTCACCAGCTGCCGCAGTGCTGCCACCACCGGCTGCATCTCCCCGGACACCTGCAGCAGTAGTCCCTTCAAAGACATGGCTTCCAGAACAAGGGGTTGAGGTATAATTACAATGTTTCGTGCATTCTTCAAGACACCCAGGGCTGTCTGAGAGGCTGACACATGCAGCCTGATTAGATTGGTAACCTTTCAGACTTGTGCCCATCCATGCCTCACTGTAGTTCTGATACTAAAGCATTCATGGTTCTGTGACGATAATCAAATGAGAGCAAACTGAACAGAGAGGCACACAGAAAGATGCATGGCGCGACAAGAGGGGAAAGACAGGCACACCTTTGATGTGTCAACAGTGTCCATGTGCACATTGGGCGGCGGCCCCGTGGGTGCGGGTGGCGGCGGCGGCTGTGCCGGCTGCGGCGGCGTGGCCGGCCCGGAGCCGCCGAACGGTGCGGGCGCGCCGTAGCCGGCCGTGGGGGTCGGAACCGGGGACCGGTGCGGCACAAATGCCGGCGGCGCAGCCTGCCGGACAAAATCAAATTTTAGAGAACGCGCCGCTGCTGCGCTAAGCACGAAGTTCGTGCCAGTCACATGGGGTGAAGTCACAGGGATGCAAGACAAGATTCAACCATAGATAGTGCCAGATGAAGCCCAACCAGAGTGATACAAAGGGTGTCCTGTGCACCCTGATGGTCAACACGACGAGAGCAATTACTGTAGTACTCATTCCAAACCCCGCACCCTGACGGTGCGGAAAATTATTCAAAGCAACTTTTAGGGGTCTTCCTCATTTCAAAAATACCAGGGTCATGCTCCATTGGATTAGGCTTGTCGAGAGCGTTCCGAATCTGGGATCATATATTTTAGGAGATAGGGTGTTCTTTATCCACCCTTTTAGGCCAAAAGTATTTATTTTATTGCGGGTTTTGGAATGAGTACCACAGTATCATGCTTTTGGGGCCCAACAGGCAATCTTCACACAGAAAGACGAAAGGCAAAACCTGAATAGTTTCTTGCGTGGAATGGCTGTGCACCTGGTGGGTGTTGACGGGGGCGAGGTTGCTGGCGCCGGAGGGGCGGAACACGTTGGGGTTGGGCTGCCCGTAGTCGCCCTGCTGCGCGCTCGGCTGCCAGGCCGGCTGCGGCTGCTGCGGCGGCTGCGGCTGCGCCTGCGGCTTCCAAGCAGCTGTCGGCTGCACCGGCTGCGGCTGCTGCGGTGGCTGCTGCTGCACCTGCTGCGTCCATGCAGGTGTCGGCTGGGCCGGCGGATGCGGCTGCGCCTGTGGCTTCCAGGCCGGTGTGGCCTGCGGAGGATTGATTGGTTGAGGGGCTGCCACCGGCATCGCCTGTGGCTTCCAGGCTTGCTGCGGCTGCGTGGGGGCCTGTGCGCGCATGAGGCACAGTCAGTGAAAGCAGTCGAGGCACACCTTTCATACCCTGCACGTCCTGCTCTTTGGACAGGGCGTGATCGCTGATACCGCACCTTGGAGGAGCAATGCCTTACAGGAGGCACACCATAACTCATCAGAAAAATATATCTACAGAGCTTTGCTTCATGAAAGCAAGAGGCAAGAATCAGATTGTTTCATGAGTGTTCAAGGCGTAACTGCACCCCATGGTTGTTTTCTTTACTCGACTGGGGTTCCTAATGTGCACCCTTACATACAAGCCCCGAGCAGGAGGCCTGACCTGGTTGTAGGAGGGTGCAGGCGCCGGTGCGCCGAAGTTGGACGCCTGGGCAGCGTAGCTGCCCGTGCCGGGCTGCATGGATCCGCGCAACTGCGGTGCAAATTGCGGCGGCGGCGGCTGCACGGGCGTCTGGTATGATGGCTGCTGCTGCTGCGGAGCAGGAGCGCTGTAGCTCGCAAAGCTGTTGTCGTAGCCTGTGCTGTAGCCGGTCTGAAAGACGCAAAGAGGTGAGGTGAGGCTTGTGCAATCATCAAGTTGCCCTTTATGGCATAGATCTTTATAGAGAGAGAGAGGTCATCCCGGACATTGCCAAGAATTGATGTTGAGGCGTGATTATAAAGAGGTTTCACTGTATGAAGAATCTCATGAGGAATCTCTGCCTCAAGTGTCCCACCTGCTGGCTGTTGTAGCTCGGTGCAGTCTGCCCGTAGCCGCCGCTGTTGTCATAAGCAGCCGCCGCCTGTGGCGCCTTGTAGCTGCCGGCCACCGTGTACGTGTTGCGCGCATAGAAGTCCGTAGACGCCGGCGCAGCAGCTGCCGACATAAAGACACTCATCAAATAATGACCTCACCCATAATCCAAGGTAGTCAAAGTGACATGTCCGCACGGAGGTCCCATCCTACGAATTTCAGATTGCCAGGTGTTTGGAGCCAAAACAAACAATTCACACAGCAATTCTCAGGCTGTGCGCTGCTCTCAAAGGCTGTCGGGCCAAGCAGACCTTCTGTCCGCTGAGCTGCACATTGCTAGTGCCCAGTACAACAAGTTCCCAAGCTGGCAACCCCGCAGGCATCTGCGCCCGGCCTTGCTGGCTGCATCTTGCTTGGGCAAGCGCAGAAGACTGCAGACAGCGCGACAATCATTAAGGAATCCAGGGGAAGCGCCTTCACCTTGATATGGGGCATGCGCGGCGGGCGCGGCGGCGGCGGGGGCCGCAACAGACACTGGGACGTCCTCGCCGATGAAGGGGAAGTGCGGCTGGGGGAACTCTTTGGCGGTGTCAGGATCCAGGGACCTGTAGATGCGGTCTCGCAGCTCCGCCACGTCCGGTGTCGGCTCGGCCTTGATCAGGGCCAGGTACTCCAACGCAGCTTTCATGCGACCCTGCAAGCCCAGGATAGCTTGGGACTTCTAGATAGCTGCACAATAAGAGTTCAAATCCTGCAGAATGCGCACAGAGAGTACTCATCAAATAGAATGCTGCGGAAGACAAGGCCTAGCCGCAACCCTCTGGGGGGACTCGAGAGGGGGCAGAGAGATGCCTCTTCGAAACCAGAAGGCTGCGAGAAGTTTGAGGCCATGGAGATGCCCTGAAAATGTTGATGCACGCACACCATTACTTCCACCAGTCTTCGCATGCGTCCTGAACACATTGGTGTGCGTTCAGGAAGCATGTGAAGGCCGGCAAGAGGAGTGCATGCTGCTATTTGTCTGAGCCCTCAGGGCACGAAAAACAAGTCCCTCCTGATGCAGATGCATATGCACCCGGGTGCAGTGCTCCCACGGCCAAACTCCTTGATCTTCCTGGGATGGAGCTCCCGATGTGCAACAAAACAGCGGCGCGCACCTGAGAGGCCACCAGGGAGGCATACTCCTTGATCAGGCTGGCCAGCGCAGGGGGCGCACCCTGCCCCTCTCCCTGACCGGTGCTATAGAACAGCACCATCGCGCGCTCCATCAAGCTCTGCACGTGGGCACAATCCAACATCACCACGGAGAACTTGGGTACATATGTAATCCAGTGGACGCCAAGCTGCCAGCTTTTGACCTGCTCAATCGTGATGCATGCATTTCCCGCCCTTCAATTTTTCTATTTCTGTCATTCCTGGGACACAGCCATGCTCCAGCCCAGGACAGCTGCTACGCACCACGGCAACCCCATCGCAAGCCACTCACTTTGTTGAACATGCTGCATTTTGTCAGCCCGGACATCAACTTCTGAGCCTGCCAACGTTTTTAATGCTGATGCTGAAAGCTATGATAATCAATAGAGAATTAGAGGATGACACACCTGCAGCTCCTCCACGCCGGTATCCTTGGGCCCCTTGCGCAGGTCGGCCGTCCACTGGCGCACCGCCTTGTCCACATTGGAGGCGCAGATCCAGGTCAGCGTGGCAGCCTGCCGAGCACGTGAGAGTCACGAAATGGTTCTTTACAAAAAAACATGCAAGCAGTGGATCAGTGTGGGCAGTGGGAAAGTCTTCAGATCTGTGATGCGTGCTAAGGGATTCTAGTGTAGTGTCGGCGTCAGGGGGAGTCTTCAACAGTGTATTACAGGATGGTGATTAATCCCTGCAGCTCTGTGTCAGACAGAGAGTACTGCATCTGACCATATCTAATTTTAGTTGAAACACCCCCTGGTGTCAGAGGATGCATGGGGTATTGAATATCCCCTACACTCCTTGGATCCACCCGGAGAATCCAAGGAAAAGGGTGTGAATGCAGAGGTGCAGCAGGGGGCATGCCTGCGCCAGGCCGGCCCCGGCGAGGCGGCGCGCGAGCATGTCGCACAGCTCGGGGAACTCGCCGGTCTCGCTGTAGGCCGCCAGCATCGCCAGCGTCTCGCGCCACTTGTCCAGCGGCCGGGACTTCACCAGCCCTGCGCAGGCAACGCCCTTTGACTTGTGGCACTTATTATACTTGATATGACAGGAGCTTGCTGTCCCTCAGCAGGACCCCGCTGCTCAGGCGGGCCCGCAAAGATTCCCGGCTGTTTTGCCACACCACATGTTGATGGTGGCGCGAAACAAAAAGCCACAATATTGATTCACGGACAATGACATAATGTGGATGTGCGCCATATCTGCAGCGCATTGCAACCTAACGTCTGTGCTGCCCATGCCTTGGTAGGCATATACCAGTCTCACTTGTTAGGGCGAGAGACAGGAGAAGGTTGCCCTACACTGCAAAGCAATATTGACGCTCTGCACTACCAACATGCGCATATCTGCGAGCAGCAGACGCAGGAGAAACCACGCAGTATCCATAGAGTTGCCCACCTGCCAGGTCGTGGTCCATGATGGCTGACACGATTTTCATGTAGGGGCGCGGCGCGCGGCGGATGTACTCCTTCTGGGCGCGGGCCCACAAGTCTCCCCCGCCAATCGAGGCTATCAGCAGCGCGTCCGCCATGCGATCAGCCTGCGCATGCGCATGCCTCCACAGATAAGACCTGTCCTGATCCTCTGCGTTGCTCAGCATGATTGCCTGCCACCGGGCTCCCTGACTCTGAATTTGCTGGGAGAAGGCAGAGTGCCAACTCCTCCAGGACTTCTGACATCGTGCCGCAAACGAGATCCTCCTGACAGTCAATTTCGTCAGGCCTTTGCAGGGAACAAGCACCCCAGCAGTGTCTTGAACATCAGTCCAACATCTCTCAAAACATCAGCCCAATGTCGTGACCTCAGCAAGGAACTCATCAGGTCACAGTATGGCAGCAGGCGGGCACCTGCAGGCAGATGTCGAGCGCGGCGGCGTAATTGGACACGAACAGAGCGCGCTGGATTTCTGCCTCGCTCTCACCGGCCTCGCCGTGGTCCTCGCCCGCTGTGGCCGGCCGCGGGCTCAGCGCGCTGTTCGTGCGCGACGGCTGCTGCGGCGACGCTGTCTCCACTTCCGGCAGGTTCTCAAAGAACGACTCACCGGCGTCTGCGATCAGCCATCATTAGCCCTGGTCAGCGCCCAAAAGACAGTGCAGCATTCATTTGCCTGGATACCTCATGGCAGGCTCAAACAAAGCGGATTGCGCCAAGTTACAGGTTGATCTGCCAGATGCATTCCAAAGCATGCCCGGACTCCAAGTGCTGGCTCGCAGGTCTGGCATTATTTCAACTGCAGCGCAATGCATGCTCTGAGAAAACAGGTCCTGTTTGCCCATTTTATTTTGCAGCAGACGATGAAGGCGATCTGGACAAGAAGGCATCACCCAAAGGGGGGTGACAGAAAGCCACAGGCCCACCTTCATTGCCCAGAAAGGCAGCGTCCCCGTTAGTGTCCGCCACCCCATTGCGCGGTGGGGAGGTCCCTGCGGCGCCGTCGCGCGGCGATGTCAGCTGCAGGCTCTCGGCGGCCGCCGCCAGCGCCGCTTCGGCCTCAGCTGCACCCTCCGCCTGAGGCAGCACGTCCTCGAAGCCCAGGTGCGCCAATAGCTGCCTGCGCTCACATGACAACATCGCATCTGGCTTTGGGAGAATGCTCTTCCGTGAGAATCATATGGCTATCCCTATTTCATGACTGGTACATTCTGCACCTCTGAAGGTCGCAGGCATCATGCACATGTCACCATGGCCTCAGGGCATGCACAGACTGCAGCGGCCCCAACAGCCCCATTCTAAGGTAGGAGAGCTGACGAAGCACTGAGTAGTAGCACTTTGCAGAGTAGGGGATCTTAGCAAGAAGGGTTGGCAGCAGCTGCCAGGTGACACAGCATGGTGTTGGGGAGAGCACACCTCTTGGGGTCTTCGTGGAATTGGACCTCCATGAAGGCCCAGACCTCAGCATCTTCTGCAGGTCCTGAGGCAGCCTTGGCAGAGCAGAAGTTCGCAAGGGCGCTCCACTCTCTGTGCTTGCCCTGCTCAATGGCCGGCTCGAAGGCGTCTGCACGCTTGGCCAGATTGCCATCAGTGACCACCTGCATACAGAGAACAAAAACAGATCTTCACAAATGTCAAGTGCGCATCACACTTCTGCTCCTTTTTAGAAGGGATGAGGATCCCTCATTGGACACTATACGATAGGAACACAGGTTCTTGGTTGTCGAATACTCTTCACACTTCTGATCCCCTTCAGATAACAGGTGGGTGTTGTTCATTGTGCTTCCAAGATCTCTGCCGCCATATTGGCATGAGAGTCCTGTTGGGCCTCCTCAGCACACTGGTGTGAGTGCCAGGTGAGTGCAGTGGTGCACCTGGGTGAGGGTCAGGGAGCAGCCTCCAAAGGACCCGTCCTGGCGCTTAGTGTTGGTTATCGTCACGAGCCTGCCACCAAAGCCAAAGGTGGCCGCCGCCGGCCGCTTCAGCCATGCCGGCACCCTAGCCAGCGGCGGCGCCGCTCCTGTGTTAGCATTCAATTTAAATCACCTCCGTACTTGTTTGGTGAAGGAAGAACAGGACGACACGTTTTCTGTGCAGAGCATGCCCAGGCAGTAAATGGCATGAATTGCAAGCGTACAGGTTCAGGGATGCAAGCAAAAGAACGGCACTTGTGGCAGGGGCAGTACCTGAGGAGGCGGCAGAGCCAGAGAAGCCGTCATCTGAGTACTGCTGCTGGAGCTGTGGCTCTGTGAAGGCTGCCAGCGTTTGAATGCGCACCTGAGACAGCACAACCCCTTCAATTACTGCAACCGACTATATCTCTCTCAAACAAAACACCAGCTGGGCAATGCAATCATCCTGGTCATTGATCCCAGCAGCAACGTCACCTTTACCACCAACCCACCATCCTGAGGCCGAGAAAAGCAAGCAAACCCCTGTGCAAGCTGCCAGCCCGAACTTCACATACGCCAGCACCACTCACCGAGCCGTCATGGTTCTCGCCAGCGCCGAGCGACGCGGTAGCAAAGACCCCCGGGTTGCTCGGGGACCAGGCCACGTTGTGCATGTATTTGCCGAACGCGCCGCCGGAACTAAACTCTCCCAGCAGCCGCCCGTTCTCTTCTGGGGACATATCCCACAGGATGACTCGGCCATCCTTGCCGGCCGACAGCAGCAGCGCCGGGTCTTGCACGCACCAGCTCGCAGCCAAGACACCCTGCAGCGCACCACAGCTCTCCGATCGTCTCAATGCAATGCTGGTACCATTGAGGAGGAGGTGTTGATGTTGATGTTGAAGTTTTGATGGACCCAAGTGGAGCCCCAAAAGACCCCTCAGGGCATACTTTTGGCATGGTAATGTCAGGAAGGCCAGCACCCCCACCCATGTTATATACCATGGGCGTGCGCGGAGGACCTCTCAGCAATCAATGTCGTACGATGTGTCAAGAGCAGTGCTCAGAAGAAGTGTGAGGTCTTTGGGGAATTGAGTGGAGACAGCCTTTTGCTGGAGGGGAATGCCTAGGATTGACTGCGCGCACCTTTGCGTGGCCGAGCAGCTCGCACACGGGCGCCATGGTCTTGTCGCGCCGGTCCCAGACCTGCAGCAGAGGCGACAGGTCGTCCTCGCACGCCACGACCAGCTGCGTCATACTGGCCGGGTTCCATGCCACTGCTGAGCACCGTTTCATGCGCCTGCGCACCACGACACCTTCATCAGAGATCTGAGGTGGGATGGATGTGCTGCTTGCAGGACAGGTGATAACTCCCACATGCTCAGCTACCAATTGACAATACAAGAATGACATGCCAGGCATTGCAGCATGCCAGGCTGACCTTCAGGAACACCTGTGAGAGCAGCCAGGGGCTGTGAACAATTGATCTCTGCAAACAACAGATTCTGTTGGGGCAAATTTGCTCTGGGGTGCAAAGATGCAAGGGGCCGAAGATGCGCGCACCCTTGATTGTCCGTCAGATGCAAGACGATTTTGCGCTTCTTGAGGTCATATACATGGACTACGCCCGTCTCACAGCAGGTGGCTAGGATCGTGGGGGTCTTATGGTTCCATGAAAGATTGGTCACCCCCGGCAAACCCCCCGGCGCCGCGCTCGCCTGACCAGCAAACACAATATAGCGTCAAGCAAGTATCACCAAGAACAAGTGAAGCCACATGCAGAAGCGCATAAAGCTGCGCATACGCGCCATGTGCTGCTTGAAGAGAGAGCCTCTTCAATTGTGTGCAAAAGGGGAGACAGGCAGGGTAGGCGACGACTTACATCGAGTGCAGTGTACTCAACGGGATTGGCTGGATTGGTCAAGTCCCAAATAATAACCTGCCCATCGGCTCCTCCAGAGGCCAAGAGGTGCACCGCGGTTGGGTTGAATTGCACCGCTCTCACCTGCTCAACACAACATCCCACGGCTTATTGCCTCTCTGGGCGTGCCGATCTATCAGGTAAAGATGATTGCACAGACAGTGTGACCACCCAAAATGTAAGGAGGTGGCAGGATTGTATCCAACGATATTGATGTGTGGCCATTGGTGAGCACACTGAAAAAACCCCTACAGCAACTTACCGCTCCTTTGTGCTTTGTCAGCTGCTTTATGAGGCTGGCATCCCCATGCCCCTGCACAATCTTTGCTGGGTCCCACAGGGCAACGCTGCCATCTGCCAAGGCACCCGCCAAGATTCCATCCTGCAGCAGCGCGACCCTGTCGAGTAGTTTGAGGTCGACCAGACATTGACACCCCTTTCACGAACCCAAGTATGCAAGCTTGAAGTAAAGCTGTGCGTCATGCCCTGAATCATGAAAAGGGAAGTGAGCATTTGAAGCTCACTGGAAACCCTTCTGGCTTGTATGTACTCCAAGCAAGCTGATGAAAGCCGTCGGTGGCGGCGACAGATTTTCCAGCCCGTGTAATGCCCTCGCTCCCTCCAAACTTCAAGGAAAACACCTGACAAGCACCGATTGAACGGAAATATGAGGCTCGTTTACCAGACGTTTCCCGGCTCCCAAGCGTCTTCATGTTTTCATTGATCGTTTTGAGACACGTGAGAAAACTTCGTGAAAAGGCTGAGTATCAGTTCCAGGGCGTCGCAAAGGCGATCAAGATGGTACATTTATAAGTGCCCTCAGCATTCCAGACAAAGCTGCTCAAAGTCCCACGTAAGTTTTTAGGCACCCACCTCCAATGACGAAGAGCTGGAAAAGTCACTGTCGATGGATCCTGCAACCGTGCCAGTAGCTAATAGTGATCGTGGGCCGAAGGCCACCACTGCCGACAATGGAATCTCCTTGACGGGTGCCATTTTTGGCACTTGACCCAGGCCGGCTTCTGAAGCTAAACACTCATGCGTAAGAAATCACTTCGAGCTCATCAGTTATGCCTTTGATAATTGAAACTCCGTTGCGCAATGCCCGTGGGCAATCATGCGAGTCCCACCGTCAACATCTTAACAAAGCAATCAGACGCAACAAAAACAGGACGGTGCATGTGCATTTGACGAACGTCTGAAAGGAAGGAAATTTGATGCAGCTGGCTCCAAAGCCCTACCATTCGATAATTACCGTGCTTTATAAAACCTGTCATTGTCGCTCCTTCTCCTCGCTCCATCGATAGGACATGACTTCAAATCAATTTCTCAGCCTGTGGAATGCGTATAACATCCTTGAGGAAAGTTTGCTAGAGCTTCTCGGCGTTTATTCTGCCGAGATTTTGCTGCGACGGTCAGTAGGCTAGAAGGGAATATTCAAGTCAGCAAGATACTGCCTCACTCCAGTGGCGTATAACAATGTTGGAGATCGCTATCAGTTGCATCTTGGCTATTCTGAGAAGCTATCAATTTCCCCACAATTGAAATAATCACCGAGGGGTTCTTTGAGGCACCTCTCGGTGAACGCATGGAGTGCCATCGGGCAAGTGTATGTTAGCTAGGATCAAGCAGATAGACTGATTCACAACCCAATGGCAAAAGGTAAGCGTACGCACAAGTATTCTGTGCTGCTCCCGACCTACAATGAACGCGAAAATATAGGCATCATCGTCGCCCTCCTTGTGAAGACATTCGAATCCAGGTGGGTTTCCTGTCATGTGAGCTCACGTTGACCCTTTTGAATCGGATCGTTTGATCCCAACCCACCTCTAGAGGCCGCATGTTGGCCTGTTCTTCTTCTCTGGAACCACTGCTTGCTAGGGCTCACCACTGAGCCTATACAGACAACCTGAGACTGTTATACTGCAGCACACACCTTACCAGGCGTTTGCCCCTGACAGCTGTTGCTCGGATGCCGCAGGAAACTGGACTATGAGATAGTAATCATTGACGACAACAGTCCAGATGGGACACAGGAGGTGGTCAAGCGACTGCAGACTGCATACAGCTCTGACAAGATTGTGAGCTCCTTGCTGCTGCCTGTCGATGCTCCTGCGCAACCACCCTTGCCTTCATCTTTTGTGGCACGACCTCTGGTAAAAAATATGAATCCAATGAAATGTATGATGTGAATTGTGCCCACATGCAGGTCCTTAGGACACGGCCTGGAAAGCTGGGCTTAGGTGAGCCTTCACAACAGAGCTTGGACCGGCATTTGTCACTGTCAATCCGAAATCGCTACCTGTTGACCAGAAAGTACAGTCTTCTTGCCAGAATAATCTTGTTTCGCTGCTTGAGTTGAATGTCAGTGTGTGTCGGCGGCAGGCACTGCATATGTATACGGCCTCAAGCATGCGACAGGAGACTTCGTTGTGGTGATGGATGCTGACCTCTCGCATCATGTGATCCCCTTTCATCCCCTCACTGCACTTACTGTGCACCTATTCTGATGAAAGATCCCCTTCGTGCACTCCGCCTGAACTACATTTTGTCTGTGGAGTTCCCTGCTCTACTGTAGCATTCGCAGCCAAGATGCGTAAAAGGACTGGAACCGTTCATGGCTACCAAAAGCTCACAGCAGCTCATGTGTAGCAGAATCACATGACTAACAAGAGGTCACTGCTCGAACAAATGCATGAAAATGTTGGACGCCTGTGCGAAGTTGCGGTCTGACCTGCGCTGCTGTGTGGGTTTTTGCAGCCCAAGTACATCCCGGAGTTCATAGCGAAGCAGGCGGAGAGGGACGCGGATGTTGTGAGCGGGACTCGCTATGCGCGCGAGGGGGGCGTCTCAGGCTGGGACTTCCGCCGCAAGCTCACCAGCTGCGGCGCCAACATCCTGGCAGCCACGCTGCTGCAGCCCAAGGTGTGTGCCTGCCTTCTGCCAAGGGAAGCTTGGAGGAAGGATGTGTTCCTGCTGGTGCTTGAGAGATCTTGGATATTGTGTCCTCTCAAAAAATCTGATGCAGGGTGCTTGTCATGCGTTCTTCAGTTCCTGCTTGCTGCATAGGGGCAGTAGATCTTCTAGATAGGTACCAGTCATAGATCCTTCACAGGAGGTTTAATTCCAGGGGACTTGGCCCCACCCACTGTTGCTGTGCTGATCCTCACAGACTCCTTGCACAGAATTTCTGAAGGGTTATAGTCAGGGGGACTTGGCCCCACTACCCTGTTGCTGTGCGGATCTGCAGTTGGCAATTTGCTTGTGATGCGGCGCAGGTGTCTGACCTGACGGGGTCGTTCCGGCTGTACCGCAAGAGCGTGCTGACAGAGCTGGTCAAGGATTGCGGCTCGCGCGGTTATGCCTTCCAGATGGAAATGATGGTCCGCGCGCGCAACCTTGGTGCCACCATTGACGAGGTGTGCACAGACTTTCTATCAAAGCAACATTAGAGAAAGAGTCAGAGAAATAATTGCAGAAAGAATTGTAGGAGAAAGTTTGCCACCAAAAGGACAGGCTGCCCGGCTAGGTATTCAAAGTGTTTTGAAGCTGGCTACACCAGTCGAGCCAGGGTCCTTATTGCGTGGAAGCTCAGACTGCAGTGCACAGATGATATCTGGGAGGCTTGTTGGGGCCTGCCTGCCTAGAGTGAGACTCAACAAGAAGGAGATCCTTTCATTGGTGGCTTGAGCACTTTGTGAATGCATTGCTGCAGGTGCCCATAGTGTTTGTGGACCGGCTGTATGGGGACTCCAAGCTGGGCGGCGCCGAGATCTGGATGTTCCTCAAGGGCCTGCTTTGGCTGCTAGTCACGACTTAGGGGCTCTTGTTGGCATCATGGTTGCTTCTCAGCAAAGCATGCAGCAGAAGCATGCGTGCAAGATTCTACTGGTGCCTGGGCAATCCATGTAGACTTGCATGGTGCATTGCGCAGGGCAACGATTTACATTCTGCAAGTGGTCCTTTGAGTGCTGTGAGTGTGACATCCATGAGTAATCGAAATTGTTCTTGACAACGCCAACATTTAAGCATTTTTGATGACAATATTGCACAACAAGCAAAGGCCTCCTAGGAATTCCTAGGAAGCTTATGCTTAGGAGCTGCCCAGTGAATACATGCGCTATTGGAGGGCGATCTGCAGGTGCATGCCAATCAAATTGTTATTACAGTACTAGAATCAATTGGGACTCTGGAGCCGATCGCGATGCGCTGATTGACATGCGTACACAGATCTGAGGTGCACATCGGCTGGAAGTTCCAGGCTGGAACCAGCTACTTATAGCCGCTTTTTGTAAATTCAGGAATGCTACAGTGAGTGTAGTACACACTAGCAGAACGGTGGAATCAATATTATCTATACCTTGGAAAGCTCAACAGAGTTGCAACCTTGCTGTCAAGCGCTTCTGGCAGCTTCCTGGGAAGCTACTGCCCAAGCGCATCTGCCCACTAGTGTACTTTGTAGTACTTTGCCCAATGAAAGTATTCATAGAAGTATTGGAACCCCAGGAGGGCATCCTCAAGCTGGGCGGGAGATTGGGGAGGGTGGAAAGTGTTACGGTATCCATGCAAGAAGCAAATTCCATTTTCTGCCGGGTGCTGCTGCAGTCTCCTCTGATCGTCCTGAATAGGACGCCCCAACCTCTCTTGTATCTGACTCGTAGGCTCTGATACATTTGCAAAGGATGATGACGATTCTCACGACAACAAGGATTTGGTCTGCCCTGTGGGCTTGCTTGGAAAGCGTGTACATCTACAGGCACTGGCGCAGGTGCGGTGCCACACAAAAAGCTCTTCCCACACATGTTGGTGTCTGATTGGTGAAGTACTTTTAGGAGAGCTACATAGAGAGAGTGGTGTATAATTTTTCGTTACTTAATCGAGTCATTTCTAAGTACAAGAATTACGGGTGCAGGCTGAGAGTCCTTAACGAGCCTTCTGCATATCTACCTCTCGGCGACAATGTACAGGCAGTCATGGAGAGATTTCTCACACTGCGACAAACCTTCTCGTTGGATGACTTCCTTCGGGGTTGGTTCCGTGGCGCTCCTTTTGACAAGATTCTGCGCAGAAACGTGGAGGAGTTTATGGCGTACGCGTTCTGCTGCAAGCATTGGACAGAGCTCAGCCCAGAGGTTTGCGTCTTCAGGCTTGTCTTCCTGTCTTTTCTCCCACAAAGTGCACGTTTTGTACAGATTAGAGCTTCTGAGTCGGTATAGACGTGATATTCAATATTTATTATATGTAAATATGCAGGGCAGAGCTCAGGTAGCTCACTTTGTGACCAAATGCGAAGAGACCTGGAGCGTCAAGCTGCTGGAGGGAAAGAATCCTGATGTGTTCTTCATGGCGCATTTGTGGGAGCCCCTGAGGGTGTACTATAAACCTTTGGCGGTGCACCTCTTCAGCGAGCTTGCTGGCGCAACAAGCAGGATATGGCTGCTGATGTTGGGCTTCAGTTTGCACCAATTTGAGGTTTGTTCTGACAGCCAACAGCATGTCAGTGCTGGTGCTTCTGCACATATTCCTTGTTCCAACGTCAGACCTTGAATGCGCAAGACATTTTGATCTCGGCAAAGGGCATTTGAGTAAATAATGCATGTGCATCCACCTGACAAGCTTTGTGCCTGTCACGGCAGGGAACAATCTATTGGACTTTATCACGAGAGGCCGAGAGGGGTTCGATGCCAAGGCACCCAATCATTTTTCTACATGGCATCGGCTTGGGACTGGTGTGACTTGCACTGCTTCCCTCTTTGCACCGCGGTTGATAGATATCAAAAACCAGGTGTTCATGTGCTTGCAAAAGACGATCTGACTCCACTCATCTACAATACCAGTTGGCCTTTGCAACGCAAGCCTGGAGCGGTAAACCATGCCTCCTGTTTTCCCAGTACCTTGTATATTTCATACTATTGTTCGGACAGGCCAATACTCACAGTCAATGCTCCCTAGACTGCTCTTGTGGTGATGCCCCAATGGGAGGGCCCTAGTGCAAGCCCAAGATTTGTGATTGCTTATGTGTCCACAGGGTCCATACTTTTACTGGGTGCTGGACCTGCTACGCGCATATCCCAGACATACACTGATTTTTGTGGAATATGGCCACGTGTCTCTGAGATTGCACTCCTCGAAGGTCCTCTTTGATGATGCTGCCCGAGATGTCTGCAAGATTATTCACAGAGGAGGGTTTTCAAAGGCATGCGTTGTCGGACATTCTTTCGGGACATTTGTGGCCGCACGTCTCTGCAAGCTACATCCTGAGGTGGGAGTCCGCTCTTTCAGGTTGTTGATCAGGGTGATTAATTATTTAAATAACATAACCTCCTGACAGGAGTCTGGGTGCTTAGTAGCTTCAGTATGGCTGTGAGGAAAAGCATTGCAAAGTGATCTGGGATATGCAGTGATGCTTGCAATGCTTATGAGATCTGTGCGCCTTTGTGTTGGTATGGCGCACAGGCGACTACATGGTCGATATTAAGCTTCCGTGTTATCTGAGAGCTTGTGGGCAAAGTGCACATTGGAACAGATCGTGTGTGTTTTCTCGCAGGTCGTTGAATCGCTGGTCCTCATTGATGCAGTCTGTTTGCTTACCTGCTGGCCGGGCCTGCTCCAGAATTTCATCTATGCACTGCCGTCCTGCCAGCTGAGTGGAAAGGGCTGTTTGGATATGATTCGCTTCTTCTGTGCCCGTGATCTGATGGTTGCTGAGGTTTGTTGATGGCAATTTCGATGCTGAGCTTGCAGAGTTCATCTGAGCTTTGTGTATCACTCTTGGTGGCAGCGTGGAAGGACAAGTCAGTGAAAACTATTGTACAAGAGGGCAGTGACACGGTTCTTTCCATGTGCGTGCAGGTCTTTTGTCGAGACTTTTCATGGAGTGCACTGATGCTCTGGCCAGAGGACATGCCCCCTGACACTGTCATCTGCATTTCAGGGGCAGATAACCTTGTACCCACCAAGCTGATCCTGCGTCACCTGAGGACAGCAGGCAGTTCAGCAAAGGCAAGGATGCTTCCGTGGTGATAGTGGCTCAACATGTGTATTTTTTGTTGTGAGGGCATTCCTCATGAGCTAACAAAGCATTCCTGCTCGGTGTTTTGACTGAGATGAAAAGTCTTTGCACATCTTTTTCACCTCATCATCATGACGATCGAGGCAGTCTGTGCTTTCACTTATAACAGCCGCATCTTGACGGCAGTCGGCTGTCACCAAAGGTCCAGGACAATTAAAACTGCACTTCTCTGCAGGTTGTAGAAGACAGCGAGGCTTCACATGGAACCTTTCTGCTGCCTCAGTGCTCCAGCTGGCGCAAGAGCATTCTCAATACTATGACGCAGATGGTGAGGCCTTAAGAGACTGTGAAAAGGCTCAATGCCTTGACAGCGGCCCTAGGACATGTGTATAGGGGCTCAACTATGTCCTTCTCATGGCATTTGTTACGACATTTTTTGGGGGATATGTGTTGCAGCTTCTGCACCATCTGTAGATTTTGCATGTCTAGCTGTGAGACCAAAATGCACATCACTTGCCCTCACAAGCCGGGGCTGGTGGGATATGAGGAGGTGTGCAGATGCGTGAGGCAAGAAATAGGCGGGTGCCCTACTAGGATAGTGTCGCATGGTATTGTATCAATATGACGAGGTTACCGCAAGAGTATTGTACTATCGCTTTGGTGAAAGACATTAGAGGAGAGGATCATGGCTTGGTCAGAGCTGGTTATAGATGGTTAGAACAACAATGCATTGGTGCAGATGACATTTCATCGTGCAGAATCAGCGCGCCATTGTTCTAGGGTTATTGGACATGAGGAGATGCGGTGAACATTCACCTGCGTTGCTAGGGTCACCTGCAGACGCATTTGGGATCACTACATTCAAAAATTGGTGTATAGGAGTAGGACTAGTACACTGTGTACGTACCTGCTGAGAATGGGCGGATTTGTCAGGACATCTGGTGACCGTTAGTGCATGTCTGGCTAGGTCTGAATGCGGTATGCATATCTGATGTTCACATGATGTCACTTAGGGCTCTCGTTGACATCATGGTTGCTTATCAGCAGAGCATGCAGCACAAGCATGCGTGCAAGATATTTTTTGAAAGGTATATTGCACAACAAACAGATCTGGGAGGCCTCTAGAGGCCTCCCAGGAAGCTTATGCTTAGGAGCTGCCCAGTGAGTATATGCGCTATTGGAGGGCGAATTGCAGGTGCATGCCAATTACAATATAATTACAGTACTAGAATCAATTGGGACTCTGGAGCCGGTGCGTGCACTAATCCACATGTGTACACACTAAGGTAGATCTGGCAGATCTGAAGTGCACATCGGCTAGAACCAGCTACTTATAGCCGCGTTCTGTAGATACAGGAATGCTACAGTGAGTGTGGTACACTCTAGCAGAACGGTGGATTCAAACTATCTATACCTTGGAAAGCTCAACAGATTTGCTGTCGAGCGCTTCTGGCAGCTTCCTGGGAAGCTACTGCCCGTGCGCATCTGCCCACTTTGCCCAAAAGAAGGTCAAGTCATGTCGCACTCACCTCCTTCAACTTTGTACAAAAGTGCTTGGCTTTGATTTTTAATGTATGATAGTGCATTACTGAAGTTCAATTTAAGATTATAGCTGGATCTTCTCCCTTGCCGTGGAACACTTGCGAGTACTAGGACTCAATGTGCTTATTCTTTCTAGGCAGCTGTCCAGAGGACGCCGGTGTGCAATAAAATCAAGAAAACCTGCCGGAAGCGTAATCAAAAGGATTCCAGCAAAAACGTCCTTCATCGTTCGAAAAGGCTGGGATTTGCCATGGACTCTGGTGAAGAAAGTATTCCTGTGTACGATGAGAATGCTGAGGAATCGGCTGAACCTGCAGCTCACCATGGTGGGTGCTCGGTTCGCCTTGAAAACTTTTTGAAGCCTGACGCAAACCCAGTCTTATATCAGCACAATCTTGCAAGCAGCACCTTCTGGTGGTTCCTGCTCGGGTTAAATTACGCGAGCTGATCTTGCAGGTGCCGACTTGCAACACATTGCAGCAGTGCTGGCAGACCCCAACCCAAGCTCAGGCCAGCTGCAGGGCAGGAGAATGGCCAAAAAGCCCAAGTGGAGGCCCGAGCCATCTGGCAGCAGAAGGGTCAGATTGGGCCGAGAATCAGGTCCTCCAGGCCGCCGGGTCAGCACAGAAATAATACTTCACCCCACTGACAGCCCAAGGGCTTCAAAGATGGCAGAAGTATCTGCTCATGCTTTTCAGGACAAGGGGAAGCAACGGCTGCAACCCAGCACTGGTGCCACAACTGCAGGCCCAACGAAGCATCACAGCAGTTTCGAATTCAAGGCAGGGGTTTGCAGGAGCCCGCATCAGGCAAAAGCTTACTCATCAGAAGCAGGACCGAGCATGCAGGACGCAGAGAGCATTGACAGCGATTGGGAGGAGGAGGAGGAGCAAGATCAAGCTGCACAGAGGGCAGGAAGGTCTCGTGCCTACTCTGGCACGGGGCCGAGCAGCTCTGAAGCACCCAGCGCAGCGCATACAGCGCACCACAGCTCACACCAGCATCCCAGGGGCAGGTTGAAGCATGAACAATCTCAAGCTTCTGGGGCGCACCCCTTCTTTGACCGACCTGGGCTGCAGGAGACGCCAGAGGCAAGTCCCATGAGCGACTGCATTCAGCCTTCTGTGAGATGCCAGCATTATGTCATTGAAAAGACAAGAAGCCATGCCATGCTTTGATGCTGCTCATGTTCCTTGCACATTGAGGAAGACGTTTGGGGTGTTCTGCTGTTGTGTAGATGGTCTGCCATTCATCTTCAGAGTGTCTCCCTGCAGATTTCTCCGGTGCACTTTTGCCAGCAGAACATTCAGAGTGGCAAAAGCAGTGCTGAAAATCTGTGGGCTTTTGTGCAGGCGGCGTTTTGCGAGGCGTGCGCATGCTGGGTGCCGTCAGAGCCAAATTTGCAGGATAAGAGGTGGAAGGAACACCTGCGAAGCAAGCGGCATGCGCGGGAGGTAGCCTTGCGGCTGAGGGAGGACGCGACCCGGCAGTCAACCCAGCACTACAGAAGTACACCTGCGCGACCTGCTTGACTGCTCTCTGTCTGCCAGGATGCATGCATGCCTTCTTTTGTCATTATTTCCATTCCAGTCCATTTGCAGCAACTCTGTCCTGCCAGGTGATGCCGGTGTCGTCCTGGCATGCATGCCCATGCTTCAACATGGAACTGGCCCTGCCGTGTGCATGGCTCAGCTACGCTCTTGCAGCTGTCAGGCAGCTTCCATAGCAGTTTGAATTCCGACTTGACAGCTGGAGGTGCATATGTAGGCAACGTGTTGCCGGCCATGAAGCATGCGGCAGAAGAGCTGCGCTGCCTTGGAGTGAGCGGGGCCGAGGGCGCAGGACCATCTCTGCGCCAGGCGGCCAGGTCAGCCAACGAGGTGCTGCGCGCCAATGACCGCACCACCCAGCAGATCTCCAAGCTGCATGCGGACGCCATGCGGGTGCGCTTCTCCACTCCAGGCTCTTTCTGTCTTGCACAGATACTTGAACTGCTGAGTTATCATCTATTGAGATTGTGGCACCTCTCTGCGCAGAGGCCATTCTCTGGAACACGCAGATGTTTGTGGCCTTGGTGCTTTTATCCACCTGGACATGAACTGTAAAATTTGCTGCCATTCAACAACCAACAACAGGCTGCCTCCTCACCATTGCAGCTCAACTAAATAAGCATCGTCTCTTCATCAATGCAGATGCAACTGATTGACCGCTTCGATGGAGCACAGGTTGCTACACAGTGATAAGCTTAGTGATAATCCTGTAGGCTGGCTGAAGTGAACTGTTGTGAATTGAATTGCCCGCATTGCAGGAGCTGGTGCACCACACTGGCGGCAGTGGGGACTTTCAGCGCATGGCGACGCGGCTGAGCCGGGAGCGGCTGGCATGCGCGTGGCCGGTCATGGCCGCCAAGGAGGCCAACCCGGCAAATAACAGCCTCATGGTTCTAGGCGCCACCCCTGCCACCCTCGCCTGCCTTGCCGGCCAGCTGCCCGAAGTGCAGGCCACCACGGTCGTCATATCATGTGAGCCGCCGTTCTGAGTGCCAAGATCTGTGCAGCTACTTTCAGCACCGACATTCATGCCGCACTGCTTACTCTGATGAAGCCCTTTGCTGGACAAAGTGCCAGAGATGCAAGTTGCCGGGAAAAGGTGCACATGCTGTGTGGACTCTGTACATTTAGTTTTGTTCGCCCTATTGTGGTTCCTTTTATCGTTCACTTTGCCACAGGGGTTTGCAGTGGTGGGAACTCTCTCCTAGAAAGTGCTGAGAAGTGAAAACAAGCAATTCACAGTGTGTGACTCACCGGCTGCGTTCATGGTCTGCAGTGGCGTCCATGCATGCGTCTGACCTGGCGCCCACGACGGCCGCGCTGTGCCTGCTGGCCCGCGCTCTGGCGGCCGGCAACAGTTTGCGCCGGCTGCAGGTGATGGAATCTCGTGTTGCTCATGGGTCGGAAACAACTATTCCACACGACTCTTCAATCAAGTCGTATGCTTAAAATGCCACCAACTGAAGGACGGAACCTTACAAAGATTGGTTGCATGTTCAACACAGCCTTTTAAAGCGCAGCAAAACAGTGAAGAGATGCTCTTCTGGCAATTCTGAAGCTGGGTGATTGGAGAGCAGGCCCTTCACAGAGCCCATGGCAATCTATAAAAAGAAAACAAGCAAGCTCATTGATCACATACGCAATGCAATTTCCGTACTCCGCACCATATTGCCCGCATAAAATAATTGTTTCTCTTAAAGATAGGGTCGAAAATAAGACCCTAAAATGCATAATATAAACCCCATGACAATATTTTAACCAGTTTGGAAAGCTCTCGCTGAGCCCGACCCATTGGCGATGATGAAACGATATTTCAATGAAGGACTGACTCTTGAAACCAGGTCCAATTATTTCACGCACTATGAGGGGTGCGGGAATTGTGGTGCTGACTACTGTATCTTAATTGCAGGTGAGCCTGCTGGGTGTGCGCGCATCGGCGGCTGCATCGGCGGCGCCGGCGGAGCATGCAGCGGAGCGCGACGCACGGCTGATCGGCCGATTCATCTCCGAGCTTAATCGCACCGTCGCCATCAACTGCTCCCTCAGGTGCGCGCCTGCAGCCGCTCGCAGCAGCCTTGAGAGACTTGCTTTGGTGATCTGGGCTCTGTCTGCTTCATATATATGAAATGTAGCTCGAGTGCGTGCACAGCAATTAGCTAATTAGTCTGAAGGGGAATCGGAGTGTGGGATTTGAGCTGTAGGGCCGGCATTCAGGCAGCCCTGAAGCCCAATTGCCCGCGTGCATAATTGCTGAATGTAGCTCTGCAGCCTCTCCAAGGGCTGGTGGGAGGCTGCAGGATTGACATAGAGAAATTTCCTCATCTTTGCTGCGCAAAAGGAAAGGCGGCTCATTGAATTGAATGTTGTTCGGCGCAGGCTGCTGTCGTTGAGGGTGATGGAGCCGCGGCTGGTCGCGCGCGAATGGGCCGAGGTGCAGGCTACTGCTGCCCACGCTGCGCCACGTCTGCGCGGAGCGGTCGCCGCCGCGCTGCACCCCCGGTGAGCATGCACTTGTTGTGATGTACAAGTTGTGTGCCCTCTGTCTTCACAAGTCTACACATGTACTAGAGTGCACTCATCCCGTGCCTGCAGTCTTCCTCACAAGTCTGCACATGTATCTGAGTGAAAGTTGAGGTCAGTAAGGCCTATAGAGACTGCAGCATGGGGAGTAATTCCCTATAGGCTGTTAGGGCAATTTTACTGTCGTAGATCTAGATGGCAATGTAGGGCTGACTGGCTATAAGGGCAAGGAATAAGTGGAGGAGGTGAGGAGCAACTGACTAAGCAAAGGGGAAAGAGGAGGCTGTAACACAGTCAGAGAGTCCTCTGCCAGCTAAAAATGATGTTTGAAGGTGTCAGTGGTGGGTGCAGGGTGGATGGTGCCTGCCCACTGAGGTGGCTGCCCTTGCACATCTTCAAGGAGATCCTGGACCTGGCAGTCCCTATCACTCCCTGCAAGGTCGTCCTCAGATAGGGACTGGGATCAGAGTGGCAGATGGGCTGTGATCAACTAACGACTATTGCACAATTGCATAGGTCAAGCGACCCCTGGCCTTGTTTTCTGACGTCAAAATGTGCAATAAATGCGCTTTTGGAGTCATGCTGAAACTGTGTACCATCAAAGAGTGATGCGTCGGGCAGATGATAGCGCGCATGCACGCAACAGTCATAAAGGTGCTGGAAACTGAATGCAAAGGACAGCCATTACCACCAGCAGATGCTTGAAACAATGCGAGATCATGGAGCAAATGCAGTAAACGTTGAAAACTTTGTGTTTGTTGCTTGATGTCAACCTGGTGTCTTCATCCTTGTGATCTTTGACTAAGCCAGCATGCGCTTGCAGTGTGTCGAGGAGATGCCCACATGTGTGCATGCATGCGCAAAGTCGTTGTAACATTTGAGTTGTCTTGAGCAGCAATCTAGCACTACCAGTAAAATGAATTGGTTGTGGAATTGGCACATAGGTCCGGATTTCAATGAAGGTAGGGATGACGGATCTCATAAATGAGAAGACTCTGACTGTGCTCATAGGACCATGCCCAAGTGAGATTCTCATGAGTGCACAAAGTTCCTCTTCCAAGTCTCAGTGCGATTTCCCACAACACCTTGCAATTCAAGAACATGTCCAGTAAGCTTACTGACCCATTGACATAGCCAGCTTCCACTTCGAGACACTTCAATGGCAGCACTCGCAAGGAAAAACCCAGCACTTCTTTTCAAACAAGTTTCCGGCAGACAACGACACGTGCTCTGCCACACGTGCAAAAAATTTGTACACACACTTCAGTACATTCATTTCCCCTGCTGACTGACCCCCACAGTCTGGTCTAATAAACTCACTCCTGCTCATCCTCCAGATAGCCCCCCCGCAAGCCCCTCTGCTGCAGTCTGGCCAAAGGAGGCTTGCTGTACTGTCTCAGCCCCACAAAAGCACCTGCAACAACGTTACTTCCTGCTCATGCCTATTCATGCGCCAGAACAATCCCGCATACCCCTATCTCTCTCAACTAAAAGGCGCCTGCCATCCATGTCTACAAATCAAGCCTGGCAGCTATAAGTCAGTGTTACGCACCGAATTTTCAGCACTTTCAGTATTTAGCATGGATTTTCCCAGCATTTTTAGTGTTTAATACCAATACAGCATTTTTAGTACTTGTATAGCAAGGAGGGGCCTTGCCTGCATAGTACCAGGGGCGCATGCCATAGAAGTGGAAGACCAGCATGTCTTTGCCCATCCTGACCACGTTGGACTGCTTGCCGGAGCACAGCGCACACTGCGGGTAGTACCTCTGCCGTGCCGGCCCCGCCACCCTCACCCGCCCCTTCCCCATCAGAACCTGCCCCAGCTTCCCACTGCATAGAGCACAGCCCACGGTCTCAAATTATCACTGCCGCAGAAATCAAATACGTCGTTTTTGTTTATCCCTGTGTAGAAGAGGCGTGGCAGACGAGGAGACATCAGCAGCCATGAGCGCAAGACTGTGTGGGGCCAGTGTGCTCAAATCCCCTTCTCTCAGTTTCATTTCCCCGGTCATACCAAGCAAGGCAAAATGAATATCGGCTGAAACCTAGGTGCATCACACTCTGTCCAAAGAGCAGTGGACCTCTGTTGAGGATTGAACAATGGTGCCGGGGAATATGGTGCAGACTATGGTATTTGCATTTCGTCTGTGATCACTGAAGCTGCTGGTTTTGCCTTTATAGACTGAGAAGTAGACTGGCAGGCAGATAGAAAACGCTGAGGATAGTTATAGGCAGTGCAGCACACCTGAGTCGGCTGAAGGGGGCCTTTGATGAGGATTCGCTGAAGCCCAGGCTGGAGGTGATCTGCTGGATGGCCTTCTGGGTGCCTGCCGGCCCGTTCATGAGCTTGTTCGGAGGTATGTGATCCCCTATCACCCTGCCGTTGCGCCGCCCACAGTGATGGCACCCATCCCTGCAACAACAGCATTCTTTCTTTCAGTCACGCTGTCTGCACTGTCTACTCACCAAGAACACCGCAGCTGTAGCAACAGGAATGACATCATCCCTGCCATTGCCGAATTCTTTCTTTTGCATGCTCCACCTGCAACCGGCATCCACCAAAAACACCACCAGCCAGTGTCCAAGACCTCAAAGGACTTGCATTGCAGCACCTCTCTTTGAGAAATTTCACCATGAAGCTAAGCAAGACATCTAGTACTAGGCAGTGCAAGCGCCAAGTGGTACAAAAGAGCAGCTCAGCGGTTGAGAAATCTGCAATTTGAGAGTTGTCAGTCCGCCCCAATCTAGAGGAGCACCTGATAAAATGGGCCCAGTCGTGTTATGGCCTGCCCAGATGTTAAGCAAGCTGCAAAAATAGAGGCTGGGGAGCTCAAAACAACAGCACATTCACAGATGGATGAAGATTTGAGACTAGGGAATCTTCAAGCAAGTGCCCATGTGCAGACCACTGTAGTTCAGAGAGACAGGCAATGCAGTCTATGTGGTGCACTCCTGCGCCCGCCGACGCACCGGTGGAAGAGGCGTTTGAGTTCGCCTTTGGCCATCTGCGACGCGTACTCGCTCCCCGGCGCCGGCAGAGACTCGACCGCGCACGCCCCCGGCCGCAGCAGGCTGCTGGGCATCAGGTTGCGGAACCGCCCTCCCATCAACTGCGCACATGCCATCTCTCGGATGAGGCAGATTCAGAAAGAAAGGATATGTGACAGCTGCAGGGACATTGCCAATCCCGCTGCTGCAGCTGCTAGAGCTATCCAGCATCAAACAGCATGCTGGGGCTGTGTCAGTTGCATCAAGTGCATGCGCGCCATACTAGGCTCAGCTCACCGTCCTCTGTTGCCTTCAGCATAGCAATATCCCCAGGTCTCACTTGGTTACAGCATCACGTGCACAATTGCTGCTGAGACTGGCAACTGGTCTCCGACAGCAAGACTGATTCTGAGTCTGAATCAGCAAAGTAGCGCCAAATCACAGAAGAGTATTCCAGAAGGTGCACCAAACAAATTGAAGAACTCTTATATTCGTCAAGTATGGCAGCAGTGAGCTCCCAACAGTTCTTCCAATGAGTCAACAAGCAAAGATGCAAAAAGAACAGAGAACCTTGAAGAGGGTGATGCCCATGATGGCGTCCAGCGCTGCGTCCTGGGCCACGGCCTGCGCAGAGCGGTGCCGCCTCGTCTCGCCGCGCAGATGGGACCCGAATCGCCTGGACGCCTCGCCTGCCAGGATTGAGGATAGACCGATGCCAGACATGCCCAGCGCCGGACCCAAGACTGGCGTCGCGCAGGATACCCTCAGCGCAAATCCTGCCACCTGTTGCAGACCAGCAATATTAAATAACAGGACACGGCTAAGTCAATGCATTAGCGTGTAGGTGCATAAGTAGTGTGAACAGTTGTTGTGCAGGGCATCCGAAGCTTGCCTGTGTGATGCCAAGCCCGACTGTGAAGGCGCCAGCAGAGGTCAAGGCATGGCCTAGAAATGGTACTGCTGGCTCCAAAATTATCATGAGTTGGCCAGCTGTTCGCCTGCATCATGCATGCCAAGCATCAGGATGTTAGTTTGCTCGAGGAGAAGATTGCAACACCTGGAGAGCCTGGCCATCAAACGCACCTAGGCAAGTTTCTTGATGGGGTTCCATGCATTTAAAGCTGATCTTGCATATGAAAAAAACAATGAGAAACTGATAATCGTTGGACACTGCGGCTCTCAGACGACTTACCTAACACTGTCCTCCATCGCTGAGCTTGAAATAGTACCCAACAAACTTGCATCAACGTCTCATCCTGAACATCAACTAGTGGTAGCTTCTTGTACACGTGTTGATAATCAAGAAAACGGTGAGCTTTTAGCTGACTGCAAGCTTCGATGGTGGAGGTCAAGTCAGATTTCAACTTCCCAAACAATGCTTGTTATCAGATGTCATGCATCTGCAACGTTTACTGATGCAACCAGTCAATAATGACCATAATAATCAGTGATTTATTTCTGTCCTCGTTTCGGTCAAAGACCTCGGTTAAGCGGCTGATGTCAGCACCAACGTCATGTCCAAGAAAGGCAATTTCCGGATGTGTGCATAGACCTGGACTTCCGCTGCTTCGTCAGATCGATCTATAGCGGACACGGTCACAGCATAACAGTCAACGGAGAAAGCTGGGTACCTTCTGGTAGAGATCAGGTCGTACATGCCTTTCTCATCACGGCATCCCAGTCGTTCTTGCCTTCAATTCTTGATGTTTTGCAATCTGAACAATGCGAGGAAAATTGGATTGTATGTAGCCTATCAAAACTAATCCCGAAAATCAACACTAGGCTCGAGCGATCGCAATTTTTGAAGATGGGCAAAGGATTACTGCTCATGTTGGACCCGTGACAACAGCCTGACGCGATTATCTTGTTTTGTTTTTAGTGACCAGCTACGATTTATTCAGCAATGAGCGCAAGGGCCACTTCACTCCCCAACGGGTGGTCTCCGTGGACAGTTTCGCACCGTGGGCAATGCATGCTAGACACTTTTCTGTCACATGAAGTCAATGAAATTCCTTGAGCTGTTAAAAAAGAAATCTCTCGCTTTGCAAAGGGAATACGGAGCACAAGGAAGGTAGGAACGGAATAATGTGTGAAAGGCTAGTGATTATGTCACTGTCATTGCACTGGAAGTCATTCTGTCAACAGCTACTTTGACTTGCAAACATTACAGCGCTCAAGCCTTGGAAACTGTGACCCCCCAAAAGTGCTACTATTCCAGCTGGACACTCCCTCACTCACTCTCAGGCAGGACCATCTTATGTTTTTGGCCATGTCGACTCGTCATCTGTACTCAGCAGTGGAGATCTCTCAAGACATACACCCATTGATTACCAAAATTGCCATGTGGCAAACAAGCTAGACTTGGTGTTTGTCATGGATATTCATCGCACATGCATGGGAGCATGCTGCGCGGACAGTGTCATAAAGGCAGCCTCACGCTCACGAGTCCTTTGATGCGGCCTGTGGCAGGGCCTCAATTTCAGCTATGTCCAGCAGCTTCTCTGCCAGCTTCTCCTGGATCGCTGCCATGCGCATCACCTGAAGAACATGGCAAGCCTTAAGGAATTGCTTTTCTCCGACACCATTTCATTGGTGCATCACCAAATTTGAAGTATTCTTGGTTAAAACACACCGGGAAGCTACAACACAGTCACAGTACTATCATTGACCACTACAACAGACTACATTTTGCAACTCAAAGTTCTCTTCATTCACACAAGCAATGCCTGCTGGCATCACACTTTCTTGACCAGCCAAAATAAAGCGTAGGAACTGGGCAAAGCCTGTGTGAGTAAGGCACTCACCTGTGCTTCCAGGTTGTCCAGCTGTTGCGCCATGGCATCCTCCTTCTCGGCAGCTTCCGTTATGGAGGGATCCGCGCTGTGCCGATTGACCTGCACACCCATGCAACACAGACAAAGTCAGATCTTCTGGCAAAATGCACAAGGGCATGTGCTCAGGCTTGTACAAGCGTAGGTGAATTTGCCCTGGTAAAGTTGCTGGTGAGTTCAAAGCGACCGTGCCCAAAGCTTTTTACACGGTATAAGCTCCAGCATGCAGACAGGGACTCAACATGTACACAAGAGGCATGCCTGGCCTCAAGTGCTCACAGTGCTCTGAATAGCCAAGGTCCCCAATCAGCCGCATGTCAAATTGCGGCAGGCCACACTCCGCAGGAATGTGGCATTATGCAATTCAGCGATGTACATCAGAGCAGCCATTTCTGTGAGCCTCAAACCTGCCACTACTGCAATAGTTTCATGATACTATTTTCCTGCCAGAGGCAAGGTGCGTTGCAGACAAACTCTACGTGAAGGCTGCCAAATACCTACCCCTTATTCGGCTCGTCAGATTTACGCAAATAACCCAAACATACCATGGGCACGGTGCTCAGTATTTCTTCCCGCAACCCACCAGCCAGGGGGCCCAATATCATTATTAATATTATTACACGCTTTTCCTGCCAAAAGGCAAGGTACCTCCTGCAGACAAGTTGCAGTTAAAGGCTGCCACAATCCTACCCCTTGTTGGACTCGCCAGATCCAAGCAAGACCCAATCACCCATTGGCACGGTGCTCAGTATTTCTTCCCGCGGTCCACCAGCCCGGGGGCCCAATATGTTTGCTAAGATTTCTGCAATAGGGGACCTGAGCTCACCCTGAGGAAGTGGATGTAGCGGGGGGACCAGCTGTGCGCGTTCCTGGCGCGCAGCCAGCTGGGAATGCTGCTCTCCAGCTCGTCTATGATCTCCGCGCGGCCGCTCAGGAACCGGGCATCTTGGTTCTCGTTCACCTGCAAACATCAAAGTCATGTGAGGGCTGTTTGCTTACTGGTGCATCCCAGAGTGCTGGCAATGGACAATTCCTCTCTGAGGGCCTCAAACAGAAAACATCTCTTGTGCTCCTCCACTCTCTGATAGTTTCTGAGGTGATGCACACTCCATGGCCATCAGCAAAACAGCTGTGGGGAGAGCGCAAGACAGTGCACCATATCTAGATCCGTTCTCTACCTTTTGTTTGAATCGAAGATCTGCAGCGATTGAATGTGTTTGGAAAAGTATTAGACATCTACAATTGTCCCCATCTCTGATGACTTGACAGGCTGGACTGGTGTCTGGCTCACCCTGGAGCAGGCGTCTGCCAGGATGGCGATAAGGCAGTTGAGGAGAACCATGGACATGGTGAACCAGTAGACCAGCAACAGCGCCAGACCAATCTCCGGGTTGTGCGTTCCAGCAAAAATGGTGAGATCCACGCCGCCCATGAGCCAGTTAAACACCGTCACCAGGCTCGACCCTATGTCCCTGAACGCCTGCAGCGCCGCACATGTGAAATTCAAATTATATATGCGGTCCAACAATAAAAAAAGTGTGCAGTGGGAGAATAAACCAATGTACACTGTGGCAAAGGGAAAGGAGAATGCATGCCATCAAGGCTGCCAGTTGCGGCCTAGTAATTGAGAGCCTGTCTTAGGTAGAATTTGCATGCCTACTAGGCTTAATGCACGCGTTGCGAAATTTACCTCCGAGCGCTTTGGCAAGTTTAGCACATCAAAGAAATGGTGGCGCTTTAGCGAGTGCGCAACGAGTGTATCGAAAGAGTGTGTGGGAAAGAGAAGATCTGCGGGGCTCGCCTCTTTCTTCTGGTCGCGGCGGAAGAGGATGTAGAAGCTCACACAGAAGCCCCACATGGTGAGCATCAGCAGGAAGAGGAACCACTTGACATCGTTGATCACGGCACGCAGCGTGTCCACAAAGGGATTCTTGGACGGCTGCAGCACCCTGCAGCAATAGGGAGAAATATTGAGAGTCGACGCATGTAGCCACCCAAGGGTTTCTTGGAGGGCTGCGGCACCCTGCAGGAAAGGGATTTGATGAGGGTAAATGTCTAGGGCAGCAACATAAGTGCAGGTTGGCATGCCTTTTGGAATGTGTGCAAGCACTTGTTGAGAAGATCTCCCAGGAGGAAGAGGCAGTGTTGACATGACAGAGCTGTGACATCCATAAAAAACATTTCTTTCTAAGCTACAAGATGGTGGGCTGGCATCATTCAGTCTTAAAGTCATGTCAACAGCAATGCATTCACTTATGCTGTGCCTTGGTCAAGCCAACATCTATTAGTATCACCCTGAGAAAAGGTGGAGGTAGGGCCCACTAGACCAGAATGGAAGCACTCTGTTCCGACGCACTGAATCCTTTTGGATTGGAAAGGCGTGTAATAGGTGAGAGATAAATAGGGTGGGGTGCGCACCTGGCAAAGTACTGCACCTTGACCCAGAGGATGAGCACCTGCAGGGCCATAATGACTGACAGCCCATTGCTGGCCAGCTCCAGCCGACCCAGATGCATCACCGTAATTGCTATCTGCGCAGCGTACGCCACTATGTCCAGAATGTTCCTGCATGACAGCATGAAACATTGAGGCAGCGGGCCGACATCGGGCTTAGAAGGCAATGGGGCCTTGGCATGGAAAAAAACTCCAACACGGCAGAATGCATGGGCATGCCTGCAGAGTGTCTGCAAAGAGAATGATGAGAAATTGCTCATTACTTGCATGCTGCGCGTGTGCAAGGACTACAGCTGAAAATCTGCAGAAATGAGGGCAGACATCCATTTTAGGTGACTCTATCCCTTGGAATTAAGGGCATTTCCGCATTAAGCTTCTTGATGTATTTAATTCAAGGGGCTGATCTACAGAAAAAGGGGGGATACACACAGGTAGCAAGCCAAGAGTAGGGTGCAAGAAGCTGACCAGAAGTTGTAGATCCACTGGGTGATGCCGTACTCCAGCACAGCGCACAGCTCGATGTACATGAATGGCAGCATGCCCAGCACAGCCAAAATTTCAAATGTAACGGCCGCGGCGCCTGATCGCGTGTTCAGCAGCAGGCCTAGGCTCAGAGAGGTGTCCTCGTCCTGTGTAAACCCAGTCACAGCAACATGAGATCAATCCAGTCTTCCACCTATACCAAACGCCATGCGCGAGAGTCCATGTTGAGGGAAGTTATCAATCGATCTCAGGTGTTCCTCTCTTGACACACCATAAACTGTCCAACTGCCTCAAGCAGCAGCTCTCTGCGGCCATCAGGATGCTGAAGCCAGCAGAACAGTGGAGCACATCTGCCCGAGGGTCACAGAATGCTGCGCATGCAGGATCAACCAACCAAGCAGATGCTTTGCTCTGATGAAGCCAGAACGCACCTGGAAAATGAAGACAAATATCTGGAAGGCAAGCAGCCACACTAGGTACATGGCCAGCTCCGCGTGCATCCATCTCCTCGCCCACTGCTGCCACTTGAAGGTAATCACAGCCTGCAGATTCCAGAGACCAGCATCTTACATTTCAATGTCTTGCATTCAATCTCAATATTCTGTGAATCTCTCTGACAACCACACCACGTGCATTTTGATGAAGTTCTGCTGCTCCACAGAGAGTGCACGACCACAGGGTCAAGCACCCCAATCGAGATCGAGAACCTGCAGCAAATGGGCACCTGCAAGCTCTCTCGTGCAAGCGTGCACAGCATGTGGTGCAGCAGGAAATCAGCAAACTGCATGCGTCAACAAGCTCTGCTGTTTGCATCACATTCGTGCAGAAGAATCTCATTCAGTCAAAATAAGCGGTATTTCTGACAATATAGATGAAAAGGGAACGTCACAGACCTCCACGGCTGGCAGCGCCCAAACGTTGACATTAAAGATGTTGCGCTGGAAGCAGTGCAGCAGCGGATTGAGCAGCCCGTCATCGTCTGCGCATGCCACATTTTCTATGTCCACCACGTACGCCTCCACCTCCATTACAGCACTCCTCCCTGCACAACAATTTTACCTGGTTTTTAGTAGATACTCTGTTGGCGGGTACGAGAAGAGAGGAACCTTTCCTGGAAGAGGAGAGGTCTCTGATAATGAGGGTTAGAGACACTTGTGAGTTGCTAAGGCAGGGCATTTTTCCTACCATACTTCATTGATGGTATTCGACCGGGAGGCTTGCTTGCGCCACAGACACATGCAGCCGCGCAACGGCAGGACTGAGCTTGGCAGCATGCATCAGTGGACCTCATTGCCGAAGATCTGTCGATGTAGGCTGAAATGATATCATCCTTCTCACATCAGTCCCGAGCAACACAAGAAGGTAGTTCGTCAGCACATTTCATGCTGAGGGCAAGGGAACGTGCCATCCAGGCCGGGGCGGTCATCTTTGTCCAGCTGGGACCGCCACGTCCTCTGCCAGTCTATGTCTCTGCTGTCCATGCCCAGCGTCAGGATGCCATTGTTCTCCAGCAGCTGCAGAACTGTGGAATCCTGCACAGAGTGAAAATGAACGAACAGAACAGGCCAAGAGCGACACCACATGCATGATTACCTTCCGTATTTGCTGCTGTCCCCCGGATATAGACTGTTCAAGATAGCAGGAGAAATTGAAAGATTCATCAAATGGAATTTATGGCCTGAAGAAGGCCCAGAGACTCTGTAAGGTGTGTCTCCTCGCAGGCAAATATTACTGATGTGGAAGAGATTCGAAGGAAGTTCTGAACACTTACCCGCACTTTGAATGTGCCTAGCTTGCGGACGCCTTCCTGCTCGATCCATTTGAGGGTCTCTGCAGGTCTTTCATAGAGCAGTGATGACGAGTAGCCATTGCCGCACTCGATGATATCGTCGTAACCGTTGTCCATCAGCGGCTGCTCTATATCGGATTCATTAGGTGTTCCTCTTGTGGCATTCAGTGCCATGTCATGTGGTCCCAAACCCACATGGCTTCTGTGGTGACGCGGCATTGGACCTCAGAACCGCGTCCCCTGAACGATCAGAAGCTTCAAAGCCAATATGATTTCATTTACACGAAATAATGAAATTGAGATGGGACTTGATGATCCTTAATTTCTTATAAAGTGTTGAACAATTTTGTGATCAGTCTTCACAAGTTTCTGTAGGCTGATCGAGTCAGCGTGACGATACACAATGCAACGAAGAAACCGAGCTATCTTAAATCACAAACAGAATAATCTTTACTCAGGTGTGCATTGTACTCGGTGAAAGATTCATTCCGAGAGCGTGCCTCGGCCTCACCTAGACCGATGAGGATACACATGCATGCAACGTGATCACCTCGTCAGCACAAGAATGGTCTCACAGGGCTAAAGGAGGATTTAACTTCCACTGTCTGGCAAAGGTCGAGCGTTTTCACAGACCTACTCTTCAAAGAAAAAGGCCTGGTCAATATCTTTAATCCTTCGATTTTATAATCACAAATCAGGAAATTTCTTTTAAAGGCTTTCATACTTGAACTTCACTTCACTTCACCATGAAGTGACTCGAAGTGAGCTATACTGGTAATAAGCGGCGGATCTGCACAGCAGATCAGAAGAACATTAGAAGACCTCACCGTAAGAGGCCCAAGGACAGAAACTTGTAGCATAGTGTACGCCAGTGCCCAAACATCTTATGCGTCCACTGCCGTACACTTTGTCTCTATGTTCTCTAAAGGCATCCCTAGAAAGCTTGTTCCCGAATGCTCAGTGATGACCTGACCAAGGCCTTGCAATACACAGGTGGTCTCCCCCACGGCAATCTGTCAAAAAACTGCTGAATATTATTGCCTGCGCATTGTGGTGTGTCTTCAAAGGTGCAGATTCCCTGTCCATTTTAATCCCTCATCAATGGATATTTCCCCCAGAGCTTTGCCCCCTAAGCCTAGTCCTCTCTGTCAATCCGCCAGCGCTTCGCATAGCAGGCAGCAGCATGCAGCCGCAAGGCTGCAGTCAACACAAAAACATCTCAATGACATTCACATCCTTCAGGGATGCTGGCGTCGATTCACAGCAGCCTTGGACTCTATTGGTGCAGTCTTGCACAGTAAACGGCAAGGCTCCTGATGCAAGACGGCCCCAAAGCATGTGCACTGATGTCTTCCATCTGGCCGTTAATGCCTCTTAATGCCATGGAAGAGTCCAAACTGCAAGGCTTCACCAGATCAAATGGTAATTAAATGGTTCAAGGAAGGGTCTCACCAGGCCTCAAGGCACCCCTTGCTGGAGCTGCCCTGCGGCTGCGCATACACTGGCTGCGGTGGGGGCTGCGCGTAGTAGGTGGGAGGGGGCGGCCCTTGGGGATATCCTCCTTGGGGGTACTGGGGATACTGGGGATAGCCCTGCTGTGGTGGGTATCCTGGAGGTGGGTAGCCTGCAGACACAGGTGATATCAATATCTAGGATCTCAATATATAGAAGATGTACGCACAGATCCAAGCATAGGGCCTTTATCTGCGTCTCTTATTACGAGACGCGATGGTCTTGGCTCAGACCAAGTCCCAAGAAATTTGCGAGGAACGCAATCGTGGTGCATGATGCAGCAGTGTAAGTGGTATTAAATATATATTTAAAGAATATTGAGGATATGGTGATGCCTGGATAACATACAGGGGAAGGTACAAGGCCAGAGGATGAGGCATTACCTGACATTGGACGACCAAGCAACGAGTTCCTGTGACTTAAACCTTGGTGCGCGCAGTATAACTAGTTTTAAGCTGTTTCCTTCAAGTATCAATGCATACAAGAGCGTGTCATCAGCCAGCTATGCCCAAGGTATGTCCTGAAGATCTGCGAACCGTCCAATGGACCATGATAGCGCAGGTCAGGCAACAATTGGTAAGCATCTTGGAATTTCTAGACATGTCAGCACATAAAAATACATCCATATAGGTCTCTGAGACTTCTTTAACAGCTCAAAAACACCTGATGGTGGATACGTAACCTTGTCACGCTTGACTGTGTGGTGAAGAACAAAGCTTGCAACGATGGGAGCCCTTGACAACATCCTCGGGCGCGACCCGGTCACGCGGCAGAACAGAATTGCAGCAGGTGGGAGCCAGGAGGCACAATTTTGAAGTGTTAAGCTTTACTGCAAGGCATTTCTGTGCTGTAATTTGGGACCCAGAATATATTGCTTTGTCAGCAGTACAGGATCCGCGAGAAGGTGTGTGCCCGGGTTCTGTCCGTGAACGGAAGACTATTTCTTAATCCCTTAGTACGCAGATAAAGTGGATGCAAGAGCCTGGGATCATCTGTGGGATTCACCCTCAAGATTCCCTGCAGTCCGAAAAGTGCTGATGGTCATCAGCCGTGGGAGATACCATTGCTAATTGTCTGAGGACCTGTGCGTATTGCTCTGCACAGGGGCTGCCCTCGCGCTCGTTGGAGCGGGATACTACTGGTACAGCAGCAGGAAGGAGGGTGAACGTAAGCAGTCCGCCTCTCGTCTATAGGAATCACCCTGATGTGGATGGCTTCTTCTGATACTCGCAGCTCAAATTATCTGTAGGCATATTTGGACCAAAAAAGAGATTCTTTTATCAGTGTGCTGAGGTTGTTACCGGAGTACTTCATGCGTCTGTGCTTCGGCCAGCATTTCCCAGCATTTCCCAAACCAACACCATGGCCATCAGTGCACTGATCTGTCACACATGTGCGCAGACCCGGTTGATAGGGCCAAGCGTGAGGCGGAGCAAGTGAAGGACAAGGCCAAAGAGGAGGGGGAACGCGTGCGTCAGGCTGTGGATGACAAGGCGCAGAAAATAACAGGGCGCAAGTAAATTCCCCAATCTTTGAATCATGTCAGCTGCAGCCTGTCTGTGCCTGCTGCAAGCTGTGGAGTAGGCTGCTGGCAGAGATCATGTGCATGGTCAGAGACCCTGTGAAGATAACTTAGATTGCGGCAGGACAATGCACAGCTAAAGCATTATGCAACAAGTTGGCCATCTGTCGGTTTGCGGGACACCATATTCCACTGCTGGTCAGGTCAAGGGAAGGGCGTGTTACTCTTTTGAGACCCGATTTGTGCTCTCCCAAATTTTGCACCACCTAATGCTTGAATTCGACAACTTTTTCCTGTCTGCCTGACATGCCTGCATGTGTAAATTTTGATCAAGCAACTTGCCGTGCAGCGATTCAGAAATGCAGGCAACGTGTGCCTGTCAAGTAGGGCAGCGCACCTCAAACCCAATCAGTCAACCATTTCTCTCTAGATCCACATTCCAATCATGCATTTGGGTCACTACCCCTGATCAGGTCATAGCGCAATATATTCATCCATGGTTCAGGCTCTGCAAAGGAATTTGTGACCAGCGCAGTTTCTCTGAATGCTCTCCAGATCTTGCTGTGCACGTTTTGGATAATGTTGTCAATCATGTCTTCAGTTGACGGCAGGCGCGGCAGCCATGGCAGGCGCAACAGCTCGCACCCCTGAGCTCCTCAGGGTTCCCAGGGTCTGCGCAGGGGGAATAAATTACAGATAAGAAAATTCCATCAACCACCAACACTCTGACGGCACGATCGCACCCAGCACCAATGCCACTACTAGCACAATAATCAAGTCACTACAAGATGGCACAGAACATGACACATCACATGCGCCATATCTGATACCATGAAACTTGGCAGGGAACTGTTTGAAGTGAAGAGGGGTGTGGGAAGAAGCTGACCTGGAGGCCGCCACTGGGTGCAGCAGCTGCTGGGGCGTTCACCGAGCATGGGTTGCCATTCAGCAGCACCTGCCCACCCCACATGGTTCAGCAACACCCATTAGAGGCATGCAAGACCCAGCAACACTCTGTCCACATCAGGTGGCATACTGTAGTGCGCAGGGTTCCAGCTATAATCAAAGGACATGGAAATGGTGGGCACGATGCAGTGGCAAACAGAGGTTAAAGCAGCACACGCCGGCCTTGCATGCACATGTCAATGTACATCTCCCTGAGGCTCCCCGAAAGCACTCTTTCTGCTAATGACCCAATTACCGCTCACCGAAGAGTCCAACAGGCCAAATGCAATCTTTGAAGCTCAGGTAGATGTGTCTTCTGGAGCTGAGAAACAGAGGGGAGAATCAGGTCACCTTGTCTGGCTGCAGAGCGTCCGGGGATCTGCTCAGAACAATAAAGCCGACAGAGACCGCATTGGTGGCTCCAGGCCACAGGACATCCCAGTAGTCACTGGCAGTCCCAGTCAGCGTGCCGCCCAGCACATACTGCGGCTGAGTCAGGCCAAACGCCTGACTAACCCCCGCGTAGTAAACATTTGAGATGGTTAGTACCCACGGCGTCGGCACCGCCACCGGGCCCACATTTGTGGCTGTCACCATGACACTTCCCAGGTACAGCCCTGCCCGCGCCACAAATCTCCTTTTAGTACAAGCACACTGTCTGAAACCGTCTACGCTCATGGTAATAAATTTTGCTTTTGAAGGAAGGCATGGGTTTTGGGCGCTGGACACCAAGTGCAATTAAAAAAATATTAGACATGTTTCTCTTGTGCAAGCAACGCTGGCAATGGCGTGGAAGAGACTGTGCTTTGTATGCTTTGTGATTACTTCTGGAAGGTATTTCCGGAAGTTCTTGCTGATTTATGACCTGAGCTCGTATTTGAGGACCTGCATGCTGTTACTAACACAAGAGAGTGTGGCTCCATTGCCCCTGATCTTCTGTACACGGGTGGACAGTGAGTGTTTGCTGCAGAACTGTACCTGTTGTGTTATCGATGCCGGATGATGTCACGGTGACCTGAGAGGAGCAGAAATTCTTGTTGACCGCAACTGTCGGCGGCAGCCCGGTCGCCTGTTTTGGCTTTACCCTGCGCCACAACACCCCCATAGCACACTTCATCACCCCTGCAAACCCTAACAGCAGAAAGTAGCCCCACGGACTGAGCCAGGCTTCTTTTTGCATCCCTGCCTTCCACGCCATCTAACAGTTTCATACATTCCTGTGCATTCCAGGGTCGAGAGGTATCAGACATATATTGATCTGAGAGCCCTTTGCAGATTGCGGAGTATTTCTAGGTGTGAGACAATACAAAGGGACCTCTTGGGCAGGAATTTTCTGCTAGGACAGGCGCAATAAGAAGCATCAAGGAAAGGGGACTCACTTCTGGGCGCTGGGTGGCAGGTACCAGGGATTCAGCCCCAGGCCTATCAGGTAATCCAGTGGGCCCTTCAGCACTTTGAGGCCATCCGTGCTGGTCAGGCTCCCTGCATGTGCACACCAAACATTTGTTGCTCAAAATAATCTCTTTGTGTCATCTCTTGGGGCAGTGGATCAATAATCAGGCAACCCCTTTGCGAGCAACTCTTGGCAAATGCTGAGCACTGTGGATTCCAAAAATACAAGTGACCGGAAGAAGTACGTGTGCGGCAGTTTTGCTCCGTATATCATTTACAGAGCCTGTAGGCAAGCCTTACAGTGACGAATCGTATCAAGAGGCTTATTGAGAAGGATCTTCTGTGAGAGGTTTGGTGATAAACCACCCTTAATAATGTACTATCCATGATGGACAGCTTGACCTGCTGCGCATGAAGGCATCTGAAACAAGAGGCACGGGTGCAATGCACAGACATGCCTTAATTTGGCCGCCAAACGAGGCAGATGCGTCTGCAGATAAGCTACATGTTATGGCTGCCACTCATCTTAACCAGTGTTGGACTCGCCAGATCCAAGCAAGACCCAATCAACAAGCAGGCTTTGGTTCCTGTACCTGTACCGGCCCCCGCCAGTATCTGTACCGGCCCCCGCCAGCCGGGGCCAAATACGATTAGGGGGACGAAATGCAAGGATTAAAGATCTGGAAGAGATCTATTGAAGGGCTGCTGGAGCGCACCCAACTGAATGTGAATGACTGAAAGATGGTGATTTGAAGACAAAATTAATGATGTGTTGATTGCTTGGTTAGGCAAATGCCGCACCTGCCAGATCAGGTGTCCAGCCATTCCAGAACCAGGAGGAGATGGGCCCATGCGCCCCGTCAGCCGCCAGGCAGGCGGGCAGGCCACAAAGCGGCTGCATGTATGCCGCCAAGTCATCAAGCGCTGACTCATCCGTCGCTGATGCCAGCCCCGACCCAAAACTGGCCAGCACCACTGCAAAGCTCCGGCAGCTCTTGGAATTTACACAGTAGCCCTGCGAAGTGCATGGCACATATTTTCAAATTTGGGAGGTTTTGAAGGCTTGACGGTGCTACATTTTAGGTCCCAGGGTTCAGCATATCGGGTTGTTTTCAAGTGGCAGTTCTGTGACCTCCTGCCATTGATACAGGGTCAGAAATCATGACATTGAGTGCAACGAATGTGGATCACGGACAAAGGTTGCAACGCAGCCAGAGCGCATTGCAACACGTGATATGTGTGAAAGGCAGAGCTCAGGGGTATTCCAAAACAGCGAATCAGGGCAGAATAGCTGTTACACTTTGCTTAGCAGCTATTCTGCCCTGCGCTGTTTTGGACAGGATAATTGATGCTTGCATGCAAAGCAAAAGCTCCGTGAAGGGCCCACCTCCTTGTTGAGGTAACCGAAGGATGAGGTCAGACGCTGCCACAGAGCAGCACCGGTGCTGGCGGCCAGGGATCCATTGTAGACTGACGGCGCTATGTAAGCCGGTGTGATCACCACCTGATTTGGCACATTAACCAGGATTTTCAAATCTCCTCATTCCCTGCCGATGGTGCCTCACATGGAAGCTATCAAAGACTCTGATCCAGAGCTGCAAGTGCATCACAACCTGATCACAGTGGGTGTACTCTGGTAGTGCAATCCCATGAAGGCGACACAAGGCTGCAGTTGGTCAAACACGCTCAGATTGAAATCAAAGTACAGTTTTAATTTGCACACATACGAATTTAAAGTTCAAGCTGTAGAGTGGCAGGAGTGTGTACCTGGTTGACGTAGGGGCGGATTAGAAGTGTCTTGAAGAATGCGTTGGGGTCGGACAGGTTGAACTTCTTGATCAGGTTGGCGTCCGTGGCAAATCCGTCGCCCGGGCTCCTCGTCAGCGCAGTCTGCCCGGCCCCTGCTCAGCAAATGACGAGTCATGATCTACTTGAGAGTCTGGTGTTTAGTCATAAGTGCATGTTCAGAGTCTTCTTGACACATCGGGGTGTGCTGTGCGTTGTCACGGGACAAGGTGCTTTGCATGCACGTGCTGAGGTGAAGAAGCTTCAAATGCCAGTGGGTTGCATTGATTTCAATGATAATTTCTGCCCAGAGGCTGTAGTAGCTCTGCTGATATCTACGCAAGGCACCGCAATTTACTGTGCGCGCGCAGCACAGCAGCAAGCTGAACCCTGTGCTGACGCCAGCAGAATTACTGCTGAGATGGGGCCAACGGCATCTGAAGGCACTCGTGGCAGTGATGCATTCCTCCTCCAAGGAGAACCCAGAGTATCTATGTAGTGCCGTTTGCTGCCAAACCTTGCATTTGAGGTCAGACTGGATGCAACGAGATACAACAACTGGGCCTCTGATGGACCTCCATGGATCCTGAAGGACTAGCTCGGATGGCATGGCTGCCCGGTGAAGCCGCTTCAAGTTTTAGAGTCGGGCGCTGCAATAAGAAGGGGCTAGGGCTAAATGCAGGATATTGAGTGCAGGAAGCTTGCCTTGCAGGAAGAAGAGGGCTTTGGGGTTGATGGGGTTGAGGGCATCCATGGCTGCCATGTAGATGTTGGCCAGCCCAGGGGCACCCCCCGCCGCCTGCCACCTGGCAAGATGACAAATTGCACACATGATGCACAGCTTACTTCTGCTAGTCAATGGCACGTCACTGGTGTCCGCCAAAGGCAGAACCGTCCACATGTGGAACGCACATCTTGCTTTGCCACAGACCTGGCTGGCCTGTATATACTGCTGGTATGCAATGATACCACGAGCTATTTGAAATTAGTGTAACTCAGAGTGTTTTTCGACAGGCAATTGCTCATGATATCCAGCAGAACAAATACAGAGTTATATGTCAGTGCATGCCGAAAGACATTTCAAAGCACAGTACAACATTTGGATAATTGAAAGGTCCAAGTTTTACTTGAGGCCGTGGGCGTCCGGGTTGCCGAGGGGAGAAATGACGATGCGGGGGGCTGCGACGGCGTTCTTAGTCACCGTGCTGACTAAGCGCGTCCAGCTCTGCACCCACGTCTCCGGGTTGTCTATCGCCGTTCTGTCGACCTCAAAACTATTTTCCAGCACCTGCGCCAAAACAGGACAACACGGTGTTGGCATGCGCATGGGCACACATACAATATACGCGCATCAACAACCCCCACTGCTCCCTTAAAGTGGAGTCAAATAAGGGCGTTTATCAGGATGAGATAAGAACATCAAGCACTGTTGTCTTGTAGTTACACATAGTTTAGTGCAGACAAGGTAATCCACAATGGTTTTCTGACAAGTTGCCATTGCTGATCATCCGGTGAGTCTGTTTAGTCTACCATGGATAAGGTCACTCACACCAATGCTTGCTGTGACCCTCCACCACTCCGACATGACTGACAGAGGGTGAAAAAAGAAACAATTGTGGTGTGGGACCTCATGCAGGGTGAACCAGAAAGGAAAACGGCATTTGCCTTTCAGTTTTCGCTATAAACAACGCTCGGACTCTGCATTGAAACTTTCAATGTAAATATGCCACTGGAAGCAAAGGAAGTATTGTGTTATATATGTGTTATTGTATAATTACACGTTTTTCAGTCCTCAAGGACTAGGTACGAAGGAATGAATTAGAATAATCCCAAGGATCTCGCACCACATAGAAACCATTGCCTGCAAGGAAGCCAACAATGGCCTGGTACTGCTGCAGGGGAGCGCCGGTAGGAATGTCAGTGTTGCACTCGCCCTCTCCGTTTGAAGACTGCGCCAGAAGGTCCGGCACCTTGGCAGTCACGGGCAGCAGCGTCCCATTGGGCAGCACAGACGCCTGCAATGCATCGCAGCAGTGATTTTGCTGATGATGGGCTCATGATTAACTGATCACCGATTGATCACATGATGGATTCTGTCCTTCTAAAGCTTGGCGGATTGACCCTGTTGGTGTTGCAGAACTGTTTCTTTTTTGTTTCTAAGTTTTTGAAAGTCATGCTTGGCGCTACCTCTGAAAGCCTGAGTCACTCAATTGATCAGTGATCACCGGGAAATCGGCCGGAAGCAGTGTAGACTGACTGATGGGTTGATTTGGTTGTTTTAGCTGCAATTGTGCTGCATGATGAAATACATTGCAGAATGGCACCCTTCTGTGGTTGATGGCAGAGCCTTGAGTGGGACATGCATGTCTTTCTTGTGTGAGAGCCTCATTGCGTTATTTTGAGAGGGCCAGTGAAGGATGCAGTACCTGGAGCTGAGCAGCAGTGGAGCTGGTGCACTTGAGGGGGTACTTGGGGGTCGGGGCAGTGCCCAAAAGGGTTTTGAAGCTGAAGGGCAGCTTGACAGCGTTGAATCCCAGTGATTTCATGCGCTGAACCTGTGTGCTGAAGTCCGCGCTCACGCTGCTGGCACCCTGAAAAGGAACACACAATCTACCTTTGGCATCATTGCTCTTATACGCTTTTCCTGCCAAGAGGCAGGCTGCTTTTGTAAACAAGCTTTATCTTCATGCTTCCTCTCACTGTCACTTAGGCGTTTCCTTTTGTTGGAAGGGCGGGCCACTGGGAAAGCATTGCTTGAGGTGCGGGCACGGGAATGGCCCTGCATTCTTGAGGAGTATGACTGAAGTTCTCTATTGTATTACTGTCTGCCGTGGTGCATCCTCTGCTTCTGAATCATGAAGGAAAGGCATGACCATGACTTTTGCAGAAGTCATCAGAAGGAGCGATATCAGCAAGACTGGAAGCAATAATGTAGGTGTTGCTTGACGTACCTAGTCCTCAAGAACTGGAAATCGTGCAATAATGATAGAAAGTAATTATTTTAGCAAAGGGGTGAACCTTGAGGTTGTTGAGCATGGTGCCTGTGTCAAAGCCGGGCCATGTAACGCCCCTGAGCAGCACCGGCAACCCATCAGCGCCCACAATGACACCTGCAGAACACATGGACCATCTTGTGAGTAAGGTAAAGGTCCCTCAACCATGCTTGCAGACGATGCAGAAATCAAATGAGCATAACGCGGGCACCTGCCCTCAATGTCTGTCAACTCCAGCAGGGCTGTCACAAGTCAGCCTGCAGATTGAAGAGCAGATCCCTATCTGCATTGGACAGAGACTAGAGCCTATCAACAGCCTCTTCCACGCTTCTCTGGTCACAAGGAATCCTCCAAGCAGCGCCCTAGCCACCTAGCCACCCAGCTCACAGCACATGCCTTTCCTGCAAAGGGCCTTACCAGCACAGACTTGGAAAATGGTGACCAGAGAGACCGCACCATTGTTTGTGGTGAGTGCACTTGTTGTCGGCCCGGCGCTCCCGGCTGATTCAATGCTGCCGCCGGTCGACGGCTTGTAGGTGAACACATCTCCGATCGAGCTCGAGAATGCGCCGTTGCTAGAGCCGCCGCCGTTGTTGTTGTTGGATGCAAACGTGACTGGTGGCGGCGGCGGAGGCGCCAGCACTGATGCTGCAGGAGCCGCCGCGGTCTGTGCTTCCTGTACGCAGGTCAGAGGTGTGAATAATTTGTGTCTGTAGGACTTTGTAATGGCTTGCATAGATGCTATAATGTGTGGGACATTGCAGGTCCAGCAGGTCCCATTATGTCTGGTTGCTGAAATTTATGAAAGTGAAGTGTGTGCCAGGCCTTTTCCAATTCTGATCAAGCACGACAAGAGCGACGCAGACATTGGCAACGAAAGTCAAGGGCACCTCCATTTTTCAAATGGACTTCAAGATGAGCTACTCTCTACAGAGGAGCATTTGCAAATCCATGCCACTTCCAGGCAGGGTTCGACATGTGCTTCAGGTAATATGCTGAAATTGGGGGACTCACCGGAGGAAGGACTGGGGTGGGCGGCGGTGGTGGAGGAGGAGGGAACGCCGCTGGCGGAGGAGGGGACTCCATAGGCGGGGGTGGATAATCGGTGGGCGGCGGTGGCGGAGGGGAATCCGGCGGTGGCGGGGGCGAGTCCGGCAGTGGCGGGGGAAGTGCAGCCTGCAATATATAGAGCCCCTCTGTTATTTATTGTTTGGTGGTTTATGTCCAATGAAAACGCAGCACTTGATAAGCCTTGGTGATTATAGAAGGTACAATGGTTCCTCATCAGCTGCAATTGCATAGTCCCTAAAGGCCCCGGATGACCTCTAAGTGGAGCACCTTCCAATTGCAAAGGAGGGGCGCTCAAAGATAGCCTGGAAAAAGAGTCTGGGGACTTCAGGTGGTATCCTCTGGATGCTTCATGGGATGCAATCTTGAAGATTTGAGGCATGACAAGCAGCGCAGCATGACACTGAAAAGAGCGTTTGGTAAGTTTGGTATCTCACCTGAGATGCATCTGGCGAAGGGGATGGGGATGGGCTGTCCGGGGGTGGCTGAGCAGGGGAGGAGGCCGCTGCGGGGGATTGTTCCGAAGGACAGGGGGACGCGCCGGGGGATTGTTCTGATGGAGAGGGGGACGCGGCAGGGGATTGCTGCGTTGGAGAGGGAGATGCATTACTCGACTGAGGCGACGGCGAGTACTGGTCTGAAGGCGGCGGAGAGCTTGGTGCTGCACATGCACAGCAAGCGCGTCAAACCTTACTATCTTGCGTTATGTATTGTTGCGCTACTGTCTGCTTCCACTCTTTGCTGTTTGATTTTTGCAGTATAAACTAGTCTGAGTGCATCAGGACCAGAAACACTGAAGGTGATGCTTTGCGGAAAGCACTGAGCAAATTTGAGCACACATCATCAGCATGCTTGCACTTGTAACACTATTCACCTCAACCAATCAGTGTGCTTCATTTCGAACCTTCAGGACGCTTGATGCTCTTGACAAAACCTTTACTTCTTTGAGTCCAACTGGTAACGCAAAAAGAGTGCACTTGACGCAATTTCACCCCATAATATCTATGCGGGCGCATTGCTTTGCAGCGCAGCCCCCAGAGATCGCAGGAAAACTTTACAGGAGAGTGAGAGGAGTAGAGGAGTTCACCTGCGATGACAAGTGCGGTCGGGGTGGGCTGCAGCCACCAGGGGGTGTATCCCAGGGCGATCAGATACTGCATCTTGTTCCAGTCCACCTGCGACCAGTTCTCCACCAGACCCAGGCTCTGCCCTGTACAGCAAAATCCACCGGATTCCATCAGTTACCATTATAATTACGCGCTTTTCCTGCCAGAGGCAAGGTGCGTCTGCAGACAAGCTGCATGTAGCGGCTGCCAGAATCCAACCGCAAATTCCACCAAAGCGCTGTTTGTGTTCCTGCGAGAACAGGGCCCCGGAGCGCAGCCATAGCATGCAACAAGCCAGGGAAAAGTGCGCTGTTACATGGCAGAATGCAGGCGGATAGTGCAAGAGCCTTTTTCCCCGCATTCTGCAAAGTAGCCGTGCACAATTGCCTGTAATGATCTGAGGGTAATTACCTTGGCACCAGAAACCTTACCGGTGGGGGACAGGTGTGATTGCGCAAATAAAGGCAACACGTCAGGCAAACGAGCATGAAATCATTGCAGAGCGTGAGGGAGAATGTGAGATCTAGTTCCCTGCATGCTGCAATGTTCTTCGTCCTCTTCGGCCTCGTGCCTGCATTGATCCAGAGATGCCAAGGGCGAGAATGGTTTCCCTTGTGGAAGAGAGAGAGACAGATGCGGGGTGACAGCTGGGGGCGTGCCTGAATTGGAGTTCCAGGCCCACCAGAAGACCCCAGACAGTCTGTTGTGCAGCCCGTCCGCGGCCGCGCCGTTATTCAAGAAGTAGGGGATCAGGTCCTGCATTGGCTGCGCATCCTGGTAATCCTGCACAAGCGCACAAGATACATGTCATTTTTAAATCATTATATTACAACACGCTTTTCTTGCCAGACGTAAGGTGTGTCTGCAGATGAGCTTAAGGGAAAGGCCGCCACAGCTCCAAACTCTTTTTGGGCCTCACCAAACCCATGCAGATTCCAATCGACAAAGGCAAAGTGCTGACTGTGTTCACCGCTGACTTTTTGATGCGCATATCTCGCACCTTAATGTATTGCAAAGCACCTTCTGGGCATGTAAATCAATAAGGCTGCCATGTCACTTGCATGCAGGAGGGCTTGCCATCACCAGATGAACCCCACTGCCTGTCTTGCCGCTGGATGCTGCATACACAATCCCATGCATGCATATCAAATGGCTACTGAAGTTTGGCAACCGGGCCAACGCAAGAGGGCACTTGCCGTGAATCCAGTGCCGGTCTCTCCAAGTATGACAGGAAACAGGTGGCAGTCCCCAGAGGGGCTGCCCAGCACATTGGAGCCCGTGCAGTAGCCCTGCTTGTTCAGGTATCCGAACGATGCAGAGTAACGTGCCCACAGCGATGTCCCCTGCATAGCCATGCGCACATCAAAAAAAGGGCATGACTCATCTTTATTTTTCTGCTGCATTGTTGCCTGCATGTCTGCTTGACAGGTTTTGCTAGGTGACGGTAGACAACCTGCTGATCGTGCTACTGTGCACATGCTCAAGCCAGCTTGTTACTCATTTGTACAATCTGCATTGATATCCCTTTGCATATAGGGATGTCTCATGTGCACGGCTGTCGGTACGATTTGACTTCACGTGATCATCTGGCATCATGTTCATTATTTCTTCTCTGCTATCCCAGCATTGCAAGGCCATGAATTTTGGCTGTTAAGCCAGTCCAGCTGTCTCTGAAAAGTTGCTGGCCGTGACCAGGGTCCAAAAGGGTTTGCATCGTATTCAATAGACAAGAGAAGGAGCTTGATAAGCCATCCAGATAAAACGCATGCATGCAGGTCTCCTGGTGATGCATGAGAAAAACAAGGTGGGCAGGCTTGCTGGAAGGCATGCATGCATGCGTCCTCACCTCAGTCTCTTCGTGAGCCATGGAGATGGATGGCGGGTAGACATGGGGCCCAATGATGACCTGGGAGAGGTAGGGCTTCTGCAGTAGAGAGCTGAAGAAGGGGTTGGGGTCTGACAGGCCCCTGGAGGATATCACACTGGGGTCCACAGCTGTACCGTCTCCCCAATTCTTGCCCAGATTTCCCTGGCCAGCTCCCTCCACCAAGAACAGCACATCTGTGGCAAACAGGCATATGTGTAATTCGTCAACACTGTTTCAGGGTGCTGCGTGGACAAGCTTGACTCTCCCAAGCTAGCACAGTTTGTGTGTCTTGCAATGACTGCTTGTTTTCCAGGCCTTTCGATTTCTACATCGAAGCGCGTCGATTCACGTGAGAAAATCAGAAACTTCGAATAAAAGGGCTCTGCTGGATCTATGTGAAAAGGTTGCACGATTTTGGACAGCCCAGGAGGCACGCACTTGAGGCGACGGGGTAGACGAGGTCCATGACGCTCAGGTACAAGTCCTCCATCCCGGGCAGGCCAGCGTCCGGCTGAGCCTCCCATCGCAGGTTGCCAAAGTCCGGCTCGTTGAGGAAATCGCAGATGACGCGAGAGGTCGCCTCGGGATATTTCGTGCTCAGCTGAGTCATCAGGTCCAACCACTGCATGCAACAGATGGAGGCTTTTTCACACCCTGTCAGACAAGCCATTCTTCACAGGCTTTGTAATATTCACTAATGAGGAGAGGATAGCCTTCGTGTTGCACACAGGCCATTCCTGCACGGCCAGAATGTGAATGCATCCTGGCAAGCATGACTTTGTGGGCGAGCTATACTTTGCAATATAAAGCATGCCACGTACTGCATCCATGCACTATCGGACAATGGAGTGCCAGAGCGATGTCAGGGCGTGCGCACCCGTTTGAACCACTATTGGGTGTACTGCATGACTGCAGTGCTAGAGTGCCCTGACAGTTGCATGCACACTGACACTTCCTGCACGCCCGCTTTGTACAGCAAGCTCTCTGCCTCCGATGACAGCAGGTTCAACAAGGCACTGCGCACCCGGTTCAGCCACTTCTGGGTGTCCTGGGTGGCGGTCTGGTCGAGGTTGAACTGGTTGTCCAGGATGATGTAGAAGCCCTGGCTGGCAAAATAGTCGACCGTCCACATGAACCGGTTTAGCGTGCTGTCCTCCGGCAGATACGCGTTGCACACCCCCGGCACACTGCACAAGATGCACAACAACCCAGAAAGCTTTAATTGCATGCATGCATTGTGACCAATCATGCTCCTGGGCCGGAGATATCGCATGTATGCTGCAAGCCTACAAGTCGCGTGGCAGGCTCTTTTCTATGTGCTGGCACTGTTGCGTTGCCTTGCATCTTGCGCCGAATGCAAAAATCCGCCCTATGGTGCAGCGCAAAAATCACAGCAGGTATGGCCCTTATCGCTTGAGCACATCCCATGACCGGCGCTGGCAGTAGAACAATGCACGCGTAGTGAGCTGTGGCTGGGTGGAAGATTACCTGGCAGGAGGGGTGGTCCACTGGGGCGGTGATCGGCTGGGTGTGGTGCCAGGTGGCGTTGTGTCTGCCACCACAACATCGCTAGACACCTGCTCACATGTGTAACCCATAAGCTTGCTGAAACGCGGAGTTTGTAGATGTATTTACTCATGCGCAGCATCTTTTGTTACGAAACACGAATTAAGAAGTCTCATTGCAAGAACTGGTCCAGACTGCTTATTCCGAGACTTCAGAGACAGCTCACAACAGGTATCTCCAATCACTTCAATCAGTGCTTCAGGGCAGGGCTGTACAATGAGCACTACCCAAGAAGACCTCAAAAGTACATCTGAATAGAAGCAAAACCACGTTAAGGGGCTCATACCTGTGCGCAGTTCCTGGCCTGGCTCTGAGGGGGCTTGTCGTATATGTCTGAGAAGCTGAATGGCAGGCGCACGGAGTTGAAGCCCAGCAGCTGCAGCCGGTACACAATCGTGGCAAAGTCCAGCGTCAGGCTGTCAGAGCCTGCAGCATATGCAGTACATGGTCTCCAACTTGATCACATGGGGAGCATGTCAAAATGAGTATCAAACAGTGATACAGAAAGCAAAGCACGTTATTGAGGAGCACATCACACTGTGGCGCAGGTCACAGGAGTGATGACCGAAACAATTAAATACGCCGCATGTTGCCAGTCCTATAATTTAGCATCGATCATGGGCATTTTGAGGTCTGATTGAAGCTGCAGCAATTGTTGTGTATTGTAATTTGCAGTGCTAGGGGGACACGAGACGTAGAACCAATTACTCACCAGCCCAGAGGCCGTCCAGGAATGTGGTGCCAGTCTCAAAGCCAAACCAGTTGATGCCCCACAGCTGCAGAGGCTGCCCGTCCACGCCAATGATCTGCCCGTTGACCGTAGTCATCGAGAACGCTGACTCAGCCTTTGACTTTGTCGGCGGCGGCGGCGGCGGCAGCTGCGCTGACTGGACCGTGCATGGTTGGTTGTTGACTGCCACCACATCCGGCATGCCCAGCCCATCAGACACCTGATGCACACCAGAAAGTGTTGCTTAGCATTTTCTTTCATTGCATGCTGGCCCTGTTAAGAGAGGCAACACGCATTTGGTTCTTGTACACTCGTACACTGTTCCATCCCGATGAAGGCAAAGTGCAGTTGCAATCAAGCTGCTGCACATAAAGCCTGCCCCAGGCCCTGCCCTTGTTGGGTGCTCAACATATCCCAGCAGAATCCATCCTGCACGATCTTTCTTTTACGGAAACCAGCTTTCACTTTAGCGCAGTCATGATCTGTCAGTCATTCAGTGATGGGGAGCCTGGCACGAAAATATTTACAGAGCTGTAACGTCGGGCCTTTTTTATTCGTAGAGCAGGGATGTCACGCATGGATGTACCTCCACAATCAGGCCCACGGCGATGCCTCCGCCGTTGGGCGCCAGAGTCTGCCAATAATTCAGCGCATCTGACACAATGGTGCCATTGGCATTGCTCACCACCTCCAGATTGAATGTCTGCACCGTAACAAATATCCCTCTTTTAATTCCCTCTTTATATTCAAAAGATTGCTTGAATCTGTTTCTTCACTTCAGTCCAGCTGTGCCATCCATCACAATGGCACCGCATGAGCTCTTATTTTCTTGTACATTGCTGAACGTACATGAATTCTAGAAGTCTAGCTACTGGGAAACGTGCAGCAACAATTGCCAATTGGGTCTGGCAGCTATAAAGCCAATTAATGGGTTCACTGTTGCTGGTTGTAGACCTATGAGTAATAAACAGCCGCCTTTGAGAAGGACACACCTGTTTGATGTTGCCGTAAGTTGGGCTCTTGAGGGTGAGCGACCAGGGAACAGTCAAAATCTGAGGGGAGCTATTGACGATGTTGAGGTTGACACTGGAATAACTGTTATTTGTTCCATCTGACACCCAAGCGTTGCTGACTGTCACCACTGCCTGACAGGTCACTGCTGGCGTCTGTGCTGCTGCTTGGGCTGCACATGCGGCCAACACCAAAACTACCAGCAAGAAAGGATGTGTGAGGCGCTGGGACATCTTATTCAAACTCCTGTAATGGAATTGGCTGGCAAAGCTTTTGCTCCCTATTCCCTGTGGATGAGCTGAATTAATTATATTTTGTTACTGCTTGTGATCTTTTGCAAGGATATTAACATATGACAGTGCTCCCCAGCATTTCCAAGAGAGAAGGATCCTTGGACTTGTACAACCTCAGTGCTGGCGACGACAATTGAATTAGAATATGTAAAATTGTGATATCAAAATCATAAAGTCTGGCTATGAGTGCGGCGTTGCTCAAAGTTACAGCGTCTGCATAATCAAGAAGCTCGATCGCTGAGGGTGCCTGCCGTTCACAGCCTATCAAGTGACAGGAACACCCGCGGATCATCTGACTTCGACTTCTGTAAATGATATATGATGCTTGATCATAACTTGCCTGGATCATGCTATAGCTGCGCCCTGCCAAAAGTCCAGGTTCGGTCCGGCACTTGTAACTCCTAGATTTCCCGACTCGCTTCCCCGACTTTTTGCGGCCATCGGAAGCTTGCTCATACAATTCAAACACTTTAGACAACTTTGAAATATATGTCATGTACTAAAGCATCCCCTTGGTGCTTCCTCGATGGCTTTGACCGGCGTGTTCGTCTGCCGAAGTGACTAATTCCCACGTGACCATCTCGAAGTGAAACCGTCACAAAGTTTCGCTTGTTTCGCTTTCGATCCTCTTGAGTTGCAGTCAATCATTGACATAGGTGTACAGTCATATTTCGTTTTCTAAAGCTGAGGAAGATCACTTTTCCCTGCTTAAGTTTGCAGGATTTGAATCACGCAATCAGCTCAACACCGCATTCACCTTGTCTGCTTTTTACTTTGTTTGACGTAGTGACAAGTCAGGAATCATTTTATGAAAACTTTATGAGGTTTCGTGCCTAGTCATGGGCCTTACGCAAGCCCTCAGGGAGGGTATATCACCCATTTGAAATAGTACCAGAGCTCGATCCGCAACCCGGAGCAAGATCGACGCAATGAGGAGTGACAACGATGCCGTATATACTATGCCTGTTGATGGGGACGATGATCCACAGCAACCGTTGCGCTCAAAGATATACAGAGTCTTCGATGTGGACAATCGCAGAGCCTTCTGTAGACAATCCCTGTTGGGACCAGGCAAGCTCGCAATATCGTCAACCATCTCAATTCAAGGAATCCTGCATGCCTGTACTTGTTGGGTGGTTCTTGCAGATAATACTAGAAGTAGCATATTCCAATGCATCCTACGGTAGCACCATGAGGCAGATAAGCCTGGAGAGTTTACCCTTTCTCGAACCCATCCCTTTACGTAATTTTGTGATCTTGAATGAAATCTAGGCAACCAAATCGCTCGAACACTTGCCCAAATCCATCTGCATACTGCTGCAGGCCACAGAGGAAAGATCCTTGGAAGCTTGGGGCTCAGTCTTCTTGTGGTGATCGGCATTCTGCTGCTTAGAGTGGACCACCATCGCAGCCAGTATCCTGTCAAGTTCCTTGTGGCAAGTCCCCCTTCGCTTGAGAGAACCCTGTCACCTGCTTAACCTTGTGATCGAATCCCTCTGCACACTTCACTTTGAGCGCAGGTATCTGATCGACAAGGCATGATTTGGAAAATGCCATGCATGATGGGCACACATTGTTGCTGCAGGTGGGAGATTGGGGCCGGAGGGGTCAGTACAATCAGTCCCACGTGGCAGCAATGATGAGCCTGCAGGCCTCCCTTGTTGGACCTGATTTTGTTGTCAGCGTTGGGGACAACTTCTATCCAAGTAAGTGGCAGCATGGCGATTCGTTCTGCCTGGCTTGGACTGGATACTCACACCTGTCTGAGACACAGAACTGGATAAGCTTGCATGTTGCTGATGACGCAATTCAATGCATGCAAAGGGTGTTCAAACCTGCATGAGATGTGGGGATGCACATGCACGGTTTTAGAAAATTGCTGAACTGAATTTGCAGGTGGCCTGTCGAGCCCATCAGATGAAGCTTTCAGCAAGTCCTTCTCAGATGCATACAGCGCCAAGTCACTGCAGGTCTGGCCCCTGCGCAAATCCCTCTCCCCGTGACAATCCTCTGCAGACCCATATGTGTCATATTGTACTTTACATCAGGACTGGCTAATGGAAAGCATTGGGTGTCTGTGCAGGTGCCCTGGTACACAATTCTGGGCAACCACGACTATGGGGACAAATGCTACGATGAGCAGCCGGGCTGCTACCCCACAGGAGACCTGTACTACAGCCCAAACCACCAGGTGAGGTTGCGCACTTTCTTCCTATTTCAAGCCCATTGCCGCGATTTGCCATTGCACTCTGCATCGAGTGGAGCAGTGTCAGTATAACATGAGGCAGTGGCATGAGGCACAGAGCAACTCACTCCACTGGCACTTCCCTCCTGCCGGCGCAAGATGTGGTGCATGCATGCATCTCATTAGTCACAACACTCCCGCTCTGCCAGAGACTCTCCCGCTTTTCTTGCTCCTCTGCAAATCTTATTGTTACATATAGAAACAGAGTGACACCCACATGAACTTTGTTCAAGCACGTTCAATATAACCGTGTTTATGCATCCGTTGAGGTTGCTCTCGCTCTGGGACTCCCGAGCCAGATTTTCTGCATTTCATACTGGGCAGGCTACAAATCGTATGCTGCAGTATTGGGTGTAGTAATCACAATACGTGTTGCTGGCGCAGATGCACACCAATCTGGCAAAGAGGGACTGGCGCTGGAATTGTGAGAGGACTTTCCAGACGCACCTGGCAGACGGCGATGTGGAGTTCTTCTTCATAGACACCAGCCCCTTTGTGCAAAAGTACTACTCCACCCCCTGGGCCAACTTCACAGGCGTGCACCCTTCTCATGCTACAGCATCCTTTATGTTTACATCCTCTGCACAAGCTTGCGTGCTCTCCTGAGGTGCTCAGGTTCTTTCACGGCTATGCCGGGCACTGGTCTCTACATTCAAGAGTTTGCATGTGCCTGCCCTGCGCACAATGCCCAAAGCCAACACTGCGCATGGGTGTTAGTATGTTCTTGGAGTGTCAGTCAATCAGATTTATTGCTTCCAGCCAAGGCTGCTATCGGTCGCCAATGCCTTGACGCATGAATCTGTGGTTGGCATCTCTTGTCTGCTATTGAATTGACTGGTGGGGTGGGGTGATGCCCAGGTGGCCTCAAGGAGCAGAGCTGGCAGCGCCAGCTGGCGCAGCTTGAGGTGAACCTGATGACATCACGTGCAAAGTGGAAGATCGTGTTTGGGCACCACCCGCCGCGCTCCAACGGCCACCACAACAACACCGTCGAGCTCATAGAGCATGTGGAGCCCCTGCTGCAGGTTAGCGGCACTTCTTAGTGGCACTCCTCTGCTCAGCGCCCATACTGCTTAAGGTGCAAGTGCATCTCCTGAATATTGATTTCCTCTGCTCAGAAATGTCACGACATGTCTGCTCAGCAGCTGTCTCTGCTGCTGCTGCGGAAAGGTGATGGCTGCTGACTCTGCTCTGCAGACAGAAGTTACAGAAGCACATTGTTGCGGTGGTGCCCACAATCTTCACCTAGCATGCTTGCGTGCCGTTTTGACAGACATGCTGCTGAAATCTGTCTTTTAGAGCGCTTCAAATCTGAAATCAACGATTAGAATTCTTTGTCCACTGTGCAACAGGCGGCAGGGGTGCAGGCGTACTTTGCTGGCCACGATCACAATTTGGAGCACATACACATGCCGAGGCGGACTCCCCACTACATAGTCAGCGGCGGGGGTTCGAAAACTGAGCGCCCCTTCGAAGGGAGGGAGGGGTCTCTGTTCCAGTGGCCGAGCAGCGGCTTTGTGTCTGTGAAGCTATTTGAGGAGGAGATTGCGGTGGAATTCTTCGGTTATGGGACAGGCGCGAATGACAACGCCCCCATGTACGTGGCGCGCATACCCCGGGAAGCTGCGCGGCGGCTGCGCCGCAAGGAGCTGCGCCGAGTCATGGCGCGCTAAGCTGGCGATTTAAATGCAAAATGGTGATTAGGTGATTGTTTGGAAGTTTTCTGGGATGGTGCACGTGGTTGGTAAATGTGCGCACTGTTGGACTTACAGAGCTTCTTGGGCGTCAGGAGAAGGTTGCTTCCCCAAGTGTATGAGTCAGTCTTGAATTTGCAAGAGATGTACTATAGTTTCAGCTCTGGAGTGTGCGATACTTAGGTCGGATCAGATACCCTGTGTTTGAACCCAACACCTCATGCTGTTGTATATTTTCTTGCTGTGCAGCGATGGTGCATTTGCGTGCCGGAAATGCCTGGGTTGTATTACTAAACCATTGTTGTCTCCAAAACTTTACAGATCGGCAAAACCAAAGCCAGAGGCCATAGGGCATACACGCAGGGCGTCTGCAGCCACATCTGCGGGGCCTTCATTAGTCTGCAGCCTATCACTCACTCATCATGTCCATGCATGCACTCCCTGCCCCGGATGAGTTCTCCTCTATATCCGGGGCCTCTGGCCTGCCAGCAACGCATAACAGCCAATCAAGCCGTTCTCCATTCAAGATAGTTAAATCAAAGCCAGGCTACAAATGCATATCACATGTGCAGTGGCACCGTGCCGGCGGATTTGAGGCCCAGCTGCAGCAAAGCAAATCAGTTGCCTAATGTATTGTTTGGTTCGTCTGCTCCATGTATTTCGCGGCCCATGCTGAAATGCAATATTCTTCCGTAGAAAAAACTTGCAGAGGGATTTGCTTTTCCATCAATGCACGGGACCCCTGCTGAGCAGGCTGCCAGCACGTGCTGCAACTATCCCAGCAACGCAGGAGAGTAATGCTTGTTTTTGCAAGAAACATCCAAAGCTCATTTCAAATTTGGAGAAGAAAGGAGGGATCGCGGCTTTATGAAGACCCGCACAGGGAAGGATTGCGGACTGTCACCCAGCATCAGGTGATTTGTCCCTTGCATTTGGTGGCGAACGCCTGTGTTGATAAGCTTATGGTAGACTCGCAGGTTGTTTTATACCCAAGGCAATTACTGGTCAGCGAAGCAACACTTTTGCACTATATAACCGGCCAAGAAATCTCTAAGATTCGGGATGAAGATGGCCTTCACAGCAAAGTGCTCTTACTCTGATCCTGCTATTGTACCTGCGATGATTCTTTCATTTTTCATTGTAGCCTAACAGAAGGACCTATTTCCGAACTCAAATGCTGTTTTCAAGCTCCAAGCTCCTCTCCCAGTAGTACTGCTGCAACTTGATCGGCACTGTGTTTGCGCTCCTGCAGGCTTGAAGAGCAGCCTCGGAAAACGATGTGGGTATCCCTGCCCACTGAGGTCTGGCAGCTCATTGCAGCACGCATGGATTCAAAGGACTGGGCTCGTGCGTCAGGGATATGCAGAGCTTCATGGGAAGTCCAGGTGGAAGAGATCTGTTTGGGGGAGACAGTCGCCGAAGCACTTGCTCTAGTAGAGCAGCAGAAGAACCCAGCAAGTGCGCCTGGACCCTTGGCATGCCTTGGTTTTCTTCCTAAATTATTTTGGACGTGAACCAGATTTTACTCCAATCCTGGGCAGGCGTAGTGCTATTTCTCCGCAATTGGCACTGTGGGTAGGGGAAGTAACAAAGCACAACCTTAAAACCTCATAAAGGTCATGACTCACCGGCATCTGTGTCCTGGCAGATATGTATGCTAAGAATGGACCCTCATGGAGCAGTGCAAGGGCAGCCTGGCTGTTGAAGAGGGTCGGTCGTGCGCAGAAGCTGCGATTTGCCCCCAAAACACGCTTAGCGGATGCTACAGCTAAGCTTCTGCAGAAGGGCAACATCTGGTCAAACGTCAGATCGCTTGACCTTGTATACTTCAAGCCAGAATTAGAGGATGTTCACTGCGGATGTTCGCATGCGGATTTTTGCAATGCCACGGCGTGGCTGCTGGGATGCGCATCAGGCGCCACATTTCTGAGGCTGGTGGCTCCGAGGCTGCCTTTCATCCCACGCTTGCCCAAGCTGCGGCACCTGCAGCTGCAAGGACAGAATATTGACAGTCTGAGATCTTCCCTTGCCTTGTTGTTAAATCTGCAGACTCTTTGTCTCAAGGATCTCGACCACACATCGGGCAGGCTTGCACGATTGCATGCCTTGCACAATGTTCCTCGTGCTATGTTCACTTCGATTTCTGCACTTCGGTTTTCTGGCCTGAGGCAACTGCGGAGCCTCATGCTTGATGGCATTGTGCCCAAGTCACTGGCTCTGGCCAAAGGGGCAGCGCTGCATATCAAGACACGGGACCCTGAGGCAGCAAGATTCCCTGTCTGGCAGAGCGTCATTGAATCCTTGCAGTCTTTCCATCTGGATGCACAGGCTGATCTGGATGGCACAGCCCTGCAGTGTCTGAGTGCAGCCAGCAATCTGCGTGTGCTGCGTCTCAAGGTCAAGAGCTTTGGAAGCAGTGACTCGCCCATTGCCCTGACTGGTGTGTTTCAGCAAGTTGAGAGGCTGTGCTTGCATGCTCAAGACATTTTTGTGAGCTTTCCAGCCGGCAAGCTGCCGCAAGAGCTGGTGTGCATCACTTCTGAGACGCTCTATGTGTCCTTTGCCAGCGTTGCAGCCTTTGCTGACAGCTGCAGAAGCTTCTACTTTGGTTGGAGCAACATGCGCGGCCTGGGGCTCATTGATTTGCGCCAGCTGCTTGCAGATCGGGGTTTTGACTACAGAGAATGCATCAGCATCAAGAGCAGCCGCTTGACCAGAGGTGGCAGCTCCACATCCAGCTACAGCCAGGAAATTGGCATGCAAGGCATGATGTGCGTGTGTGGGGCTTGCACCATCTGCAGTGACAAGGGCAGATGTGGCCCAGATGCTCAGTTCCATGCGCAACGCGTGCCTGAGTACTAATTAAGATGCGAGTGGCTTGCGACTTTTGTAAGGTTGCCTTATGGGCTGTGTAATGCCATATCAGTCAAGACACTGGGGGCAATGCTGTATCGACATACCCTGGTTACGATAACACTGCTTGCATGGTGAAGTATTGAAAGGAGGACCGTGGAGTATATCGAGGCCTGGAGAGGGAACCGGGTCTCAAAGTGTGACCAGGTGATTACCTGACGGACGAGAAGCTCGAATTGTGTTGTATGATGCTGGCAATTGGCAGCAACTGACTGTTACAACGAAGTGCTCAATGTAGATTGCTTCAAAGGTGCCTTTAGGCCGATGATATGGTCATTTGTGTTCAGGATGCCATATGGCCTTGACTTATAAATGGTTCATGCCCGCGGCCGCATGAGAATCTTCATGATCTCGATCGTATAGGCATATATTCATTGTTAGTAAGATACTTCCTCAGGGACATCTTGTGACCACCATGCAAACCTGACTGCAGTGTGCCAAATTGATGATCCACGACAAAAACACATAATACAGACTTACAGAAAATTATACATGACATCCATACTGGCCAGTCACGTTTGCACGGCATGCGCCTCGCGGCGTTGCCTGGCTGACAAAGGCGGGGCCGAGCGCTGTCGCCGCTGAACCTCCAGGTATATGAGCAGGCTGTCAATGTCTGCGGGATTCACTCCACCTATCCGCGTCGCCTGCCCAATGTCCCTAGGCCGGATCTGCACCAACATGCACCACACAAGTCAACAACCTCACAAATTCCCAACACGTATATTTCCAACAGCCGACAGCAAGTTAATGTTGAAAGCCACTGGAGATCCCTCGTGGAAGTAATTTTGCTGTCAATGCCTGAGCATCTGTGTCCGATTCCCTCAAACCCAGCCTCAAGCACGCTGGGAAATAGGGACTTAGAAATGGGGACGGCATGTCAGACAATTGTGCTGTAAGCTCCATAACCTCAGTAGCTGCCGGACTCGCTCTATCCCAGGCCACCCCAAGTCCTTTAAGAAGCAGACAACCCAGCTCAAGCACTCACCTTGGCCAGCTTCTCGCGGGCTTCCATGCGCAGGGTGGTTATGACGTGGTAGTCCAGGTCAGCAGGCAGCTGCAGCGACTGCCGCTGCTCCATCTGCGCCAGCTGCCGCTCCTGCCGACGAACAAAGCCGGCGTACTTTATGTCGATTTCTGCCGCCTCCTTCTCTGCCAGGCTCAAGCCCTCCGCACCTCCCTGCCCATGCCTCTCCAGCAGCCTGCGCACAATCCAGCATCCGCATTGAAATCCTGTGCAGCGGATGCTCAGGTTGCCAGTGGTTGCAGAGCGCGCCGATGAACGTGTCTTGTTCTTTTCACAGCCTGGGCAGCTCATCAAATTCGTTGCAGTGGATGACAGCTGGTGCTGTCACTGAACCTGAAGAAGTGGCAAGGCACCATGCACCAACTCTGTCCTGAAGTGCTGGCAGAGGATCCCTGCTATCATGAAGAGTGTATTTGCCACAAATTCAAGGACACATGATCACTGCGTAAATGCATCTAGTCTCTACTGCTCCAAGACAAACCAATGTTGCTGCCACACCAGACCAAACAACCAGAGCAGAGATTCATAATATCCTTAATCAGGGAGCCGGGGATGGCTGCTCACGGGTAGTGCACGTGGGGCCGTCGCAGCAGCTCCTCCAGTGAGGCGATGCTGGGCACCTGCTGCCCAGATATTTCTGCTGCCGCCTGCGCCAGAGAGCTGTCCTCGCGCACCCGCACAGCCGCCAGCCGCTCCTTCTCAACATCAATCGCCGCCTGCTCCGGCACACACCTTTCAGGCTTTGAACACACTAAAGGCAGATTAAAAGGCGGTACCCATGCACATGCATCCTGCGGAGCTTGATTGGAATGCAGAAGAAGCCCAGATGTGCTCGGCCCATGACGCCAGGAATTATTAGAAACATACAGAAACATCTGCCAATGAAGGAAGTCACAAGCAGCTTGCATCATGGCAGAGTATCCTACTGTGGCCCAATTGGCCATTGATTTCGGGGTGTCTACATGCTTGCAATGCATCTCTCCAGAAGCATTGCTGTTGCGCAGGAGACCTTCAGGGCTGGACAGCTGCTCGCATCTGCTTATGCCGTTGTGCATGCCACATCTTGTGTTCATGACAATACCCCGATGGTGCAATTGCAAGCTAGGGAGCTGAGCGCACCTGCTTGTCCTGGAACATGCGCCACCTGGCGTCGTCCACGAGGCCCAGCTGGCGACCCATCGGCGTCAGTCGCCTGTCAGCGTTGTCCGATCGCAGCAGCAGCCGGTACTCCGAGCGGCTTGTGAGCATGCGGTACGGCTCCCTCAAATCCTGTGCCCATGGCAAATTCCGCTCACTCATCATTGTATCAAATATGCCCGGAGACACCCAATTACTGTGGCTCTCATCCCATAAGAACACGACTGCCCTCTGCATCCTTCCCAAGCCGCAGCCAGTGCACTTCCAACTGCACATGCGGATTACACATGCACTGCAGTACAGTGCCTTCTTGGGCTTGTCAAACAAGGCACAGGCGGCAGCTTCGCTGGAGAGGCAGTAACCAATCAAGTGTTGGTCTGGCCAGAAGCAGGCTTCACCTTGGTGACGAGGTCGTCCACGAGTGTGCCGATGTAGCTGCTGTTGCGCGGCAGCGTCACCGGCTCCAACCCCTGAGCGCGCCTGGCAGCATTCATGCCGGCCACCAACCCCTGCCACGACCAGAGCCACCACATTACACTCCGCTGCATGCAATTTCTCTATCACATCAGCACACCACAACCCCGTCAGCCCGGCTTTCACTGCAAGGCAATACATCAAGCGCAGACTCTCAGGGAACGCGCTGTCTGCACACAGGAGCATGTCGAGGCGCACAGATAGCACATGATATCCACATAGATCCCACAACAATCCACAGCAGACACAACACAGCTGCTTGCGCCCAGTATCATGAGCTTCATTTATTTTCGCTTTTAGAGCTGCTCATGATACTGGGCATGAGCAGCCATGACACTTCAACCAGTTCAAATGGCCCAGGAGAACGATGGCAAGCAACAGTTCAAGTGTATGCAAAAGGGCCCCACCTGTGCGGCAGCTTCCTCGTAGCCGGTGGTGCCGTTGAGCTGCCCAGAGAAGAAGAGCCCAGAGAAGCGCTTGGTCTCCAGCGATGCGTTGCACTGGTGAGCTGGCAGGTAATCGTACTCCACCGCGTATGCCGGCCGCAGCATTCGACACCGCTCCAAGCCTAGACATCACCAGCAATTGGACACATTGGTGTGAAAGTGTTAGGAAGCGACCAGCAGTATGCAGTCTGCATCTGATTTGACCCGGCTGTGGGGCTGTATTGTTGGCGCAGAGCAATCAGCAGCACAGCTCAGTAGTGCGCGATAGTCAGGGCTCGGGTATTCACAACACTGTATGTAGGATACAAGATGAAAGGCAGTCATAGAACGGGATTGAAAGCATCTCGGAAACTGCACTGGCCATTCCAAGCTCAAACTGGTGAGGCTCCCGATGGCAATGAAACTCGCTACCACAGACGCAGGTCTCTTCACCATTTGCGACCCTTACAAAATCAAGCCGGGAAGTCATGCATTGGGAACTACTGTACCCTTCATTGCACCCTTGAACTAATCCACATAAAATCCCCCAAAGCAGAGCACTAATAGAGCAGAAGGTGCAGTGACAATCACCTGGCAGTGTGCGCAGGAGGGCGAGCTGCAGGCGCTCAGGCAGCCCCGTTGAGAAGCCCTGCACGTACAGCTCCGGCGTGTCGCGCCCCTCCGGCTCCAAAAACACCTGCGCAGCAGAGTACGCTGTCACTCGATCATGCGGCACCATTCAAGCACCATGCAAGCACAACTCTGTTTCAGCCACCATTCAGAAAGGGCCTTCTGGCAACGAATGGGCCTGGCACTACCAATGGCAACATTGCAATGACCCATCTGCACGAAGAAGGCAAACAGGAAGATACAAACATGCAGCAGCAATGCCTGCAATGAACAAGTCCAGGTTGTAGAGGAACATGCTCATGCTCATGGTTTATTGCATACCCGGACGATTAGTGAGGCCTGCAACCTGGAATATGCAGAGCCATGCCTGCTTCTGGGAAGGCTGCTTAGCCAGAAAACATCAGCGAGAAGGGAACGGTGCGTGCCTGGTGGGAGTCCTTGTCGGCGAAGCGCACGATCTTGTCCTCGATGGAGGGGCAGTATCGCGGCCCCGCGCTGTCCACCCACCCCCCGTATACGGGCGTCTCCGCCAGGTTGTCCCGTATGATAGCATGCGTCTCCGCCGTCGTTCGAGTTAAGTAACAGCTCATCTGCTCCCGCTCCACATGCACCTGCAGGACACAATGTCTCGCTCTCAGACTTGTTACATGCGGAGTCGGGAAGCGAACTGCGCTCATGCAGAAGAATGCCCAGCAGCAGTGCCGAGAAAGTCAGAGAGCGTGCACGCGGCATGCTTCTCTAAAGCTTCCAATATTCCTCAACATATACAGAAGGGCCACCGAAGCATTTGTTGGCATTAAGAACAGGCCGGGTCACAGTTGTCCCGGGTAGCTGGGTGACCCAGAATGAAATGATGCAGTTCACCTTGTCAATGCAAAATTTTCCACAACCTCAGCAAGGTAGGTAGGGCACATTCAAGCAGTCACATGAGGGTGACGCTCCCGGCCGGGAGCCTTGGGCGGCGGGCAAAAAGTGGGCGCCGCACCGAGGAGTCGAAGCTGAACCAGCGCACGTCGGGGTCACCCGGCTGCGCCTCGAGGCCGGAGTAGTCAACTGTGCGGCTGTCTACGCGCGCAGGCGTCCCCGTCTTGAGCCGGTCTGTCTCAAATCCCAGGCCCACTAACGCCTCTGTGAGACCTGTCGACGGCGCCTCCCCGGCCCTGACACGTGCCCAACGTCTCAAGAATTCACAACGGGGTCAATTGTACATGCCACAGAAGACACCCACGACTGCATCTGGTCTTTCAGGGGTTTATATCTACACTGGGGTACTGAGCTGATCAAAGGAACTGCCAAAGAGCTTATCAGCCTAGCCCAGCTCTGCAGCGCTCCTGGTTGCACTTAAACAAGAGAAGCAATTGGTGCAGGCCTCCAAGCAAGACCATGCAGGCAGGTCCACTTGCAGCCATGCATGACTGATGAAAAGAGCGAACAAATGGAGAAGGGCTGCACCTGCCGGCAGGCATGGAGGTGCGGCCGACCCAGATGCGGCCGTTCATGAACGTGCCAGTCGTGATGACGGCCGCGCGGCACCGGAACGTGATGCCAAAATACGTCCGCACACCCGTCACCTGCATGATTACCGATCTCAATCAGTCTCCTTGCCTCAGCGCAACCATAAGCAGCTTGCATGCTTGCAAAGGAAAGCAGGCGCAGGCACGTACGCGCATGCGCGCGCAGCTCACCCTGTCGTTTGGCCCCGGCTCAATGTCGATGTCCTCTTGCATGTTGCATCCTCTGAGGCACTTTGACATGTTCCTCACCCTGATCGCACTTTTAACAGTCCTGACACAGGATGGGGCAGCAAGTGCTGGTCATGTGCCGCCATGTGCACGCAGCGCACCTCGTCGTTTGGCCCGAGCTGGATGTCGACGGCCATACCCTCGCGGATGTCGAGGTTCGGAGTGCGCTCCAGCAGCCGCCGCATCTCACGCGCATACTCCAACTTGTCTGTCTGCGCGCGGAGCGCCCACACCGCCGGCCCCTGTGGATTGACACAAAGGTCTCACCCAAAAGTGAGGTAAATAGATTTCTCTCTAAGCGAGAGATTCTGATGTAATGGTAATGTTACTTGTCAAGGTGCATGACTTGTATCCTTACTTTTGCTGCCCTGAAGTGTACAAAATGCTGCACCCTGTAAGGGACTCTGCAAGTAGACTTCAAAATGAAAATCACACAATACTACCCGTGTGGAGCATGCACTTGAAAAGCCCCTTGCAACCCCAATTCAAACCGCTGTCAGAAAAGACATTGGCATCCTGGACCAACGGGCCTGGTGTGCATAGCTGAGAGTGTGGATTGCCTTTGAGCGGTTGAGGATGCGCTTCTGCAGGTATGTCCGGTCGGCCATCTTCCCCATCTCCCCACCCAGCGCGTCCACCTCATGCACCAGTTGAGACTTGGCCGGGCCGCCTACCGCCGGATTGCACGGCTGCAACATGCAATCATTATTAAGGGCAATCTAGATCCAATTTTTCAAATTTGTGAATCCACGCTGCTGCAATGGGGAGCAGAGTCATATATCAGCAGATCAGGACTGTGTTACACAATAGGCACTAGGGGTCGGACTGTCAAGAGATATCTCCCTATAAAGAGCATGGAGGAAGAAAGATGCACCTGCCAGGCGATCCTGTCCAGGTTGAGGGTGAGCAGAAGTGTCTTGCTGCCCAGCCTGGCACTAGCCAGCGCTGCCTCGCAGCCAGCATGCCCGGCACCCACTATGACCACATCATACTCGTCCTCGGCGTCCAAAGATGCCGTCTGGCAAGCTGCGCTGGACACCTTTCGCTCACAGCGACGCCTGTGCCTCTTCAATCGTGGAGACTGCAAAAAGTAAAAGTTGCATCACACCGAAGAACTAGACATCACTTGGTCACACATCGGTCTTTAAGAGAAAAAAAAATTTATTTTGCCTGCCAACATTGGCAAATACATCCTTCGATCTCCAAGCTAGGATGGGTGCCCAGGAGGCAGCAGTGATTGGACAAGACTCCATACCCTTTGTCCCGTGGGTGACAAGTGGTCAACGTCATTTTGTCTTCTTCTTAAATTCCGCCTTACACCTTCCTGAGAAGGGAAGCGACAGCTTGCTAGTGAATGGCTAAATACTCGGTTGTATGAACCAGCTTGCATGCTTGTGCACTTGCACGTCTGTGACACAGTCATGCCTTCTTTGAAAAAAATCCCACTTACAGCAAATCTAGGTGTTCGTCATTGATTAAACATTCTGGCAGGATCATCAATTCTTGATTCAGAACCAAACAGACCAAGTTAACTCAGGAACGCCTCTGCAGAACAGGCCATGCAATCATGCATTCATAAAGAAATTCAAAATACATTCTGGTGAAGTATCTGACAACTTGGGACGTATTTCATTCCAACAATCTGATTTTCATTCGAAACACCACCTGCAGCTCAGCTAAGCTTTGCAGTATCTGCATAAAATTCACAATTGCACTGGCATCTGCGCAGCCAGATGCAGCCACAGTTGCAGCCTGCAGGCTCCAGCAATGCCAGTACACATACGCAGAGCAGAGCTGTTGTCGAGGCAGTACAATGGAATCAATTCTTGACACAGAGTTGGCAGTGAATTTCTCAGAGTGCCTGCTGCACCGGCGCATTGAACCACGCACAAAAAATGTCAGGTATGAATCTGCAAACAATCCTGGCCCAGTCGGTTTGTCACACGGATGTCTGCGCACCACCGGCGGCGGGGAGCATCTGATAGTAGGCCTTCAGTCAGTAGGCTCAGAGAGAAAAAATAGAAAAAGAATATGCTGCCAGGGGAAGTCTCATGGTGAGGGGGCAGGTGCCTGTGGCACCCATAGAACATTGTTTAGATTGTTCACTTCTGCTACCAAGGAGGTGGCTGCCGGGGGGCCCTGGAATGCATACACAGGTGGCGGCGAGTAATTCCCGTCCTGCAGGCAGCAACAAACAGTCCTTTTCAATTCTTCCAGGCTTGTGAGCCATCACACAGAGATGGTTAAAAAGAAATCTTGCACATTTGCATCTGCATGAGACTCACGACACAGGTGTCACGACCTTTTTATGTAAACATTGACGCAATGGCATGTGTCACAGACCGACACGGATCCTTTTGTTGTTAGGTCGAGAAGGACCATCCATTACTGGTCTGTGCTTGTCTATTTCACTTCTGGTGACAACCACTTCTGACAGGCTTGCGCTTCTGAAAGGGGTGCACTTCTGACAGGAGTGCACTCTTTGTGCATTCAAAAGCCTCTGCATTCTTTGGTAATCAGTCACATGCACAGGCCGCTTCGTTTGACCACCCGGTAGGCAAAGCGGGCAACAAGCTTGTATCTTTGCTAGGCAACGCAGCCAAGAAAAGAAATCAGACCACCTCTACGTGCAGCCCCCTATCAGCCGAACTTTGTCAGGTGTAGAGGGGTCACCTGGGCAAATTTGGAGGGGCCATACAGGCGAAGCACAAGATAGAATTGGCCGTTGCACACAGGCAGCCAGTTGGAGAACTGCAGTGTGCCGGCTGCAGGGGCTGTTGCAGAGATGAACACCATGAAGGACCCAGAGCTGCCGTCAAAGCCTGGGGTGCTGTCCGAGATCGAGTACCTGCAACCGGGATAGAAATGGGGTGAAAAAGGGGAGAACCCAACAGATTCGACGCTGATCCAATCTGAAAGATAAACCTACTGGTGTAATCTGGTCTCAAACAGCCAGGTGACCTCACAAGAAGGGCACCATGATAAAGCATGCATGGAAAGGACGCGCAAAGACAAGCCAGGCTAAGGCGAAGCGGGTGCTGCAGAATTTTGCACAGGCCGACCTGGCATCAAGGCTAGGTCTCTGATTGTGTAAGGAAGAAACACCTCAGCTTAAATGGGGTCTGCACAGTGTTGTATAGGCTGAGAGGCATTAAGGGCTACGTGTTGTGTGAAGCTGCAGGACACTTGTGATCTTCCTGATAGCAAGGCCTTCAGATGACCTGAAGTAAGTTGGGCAACCTTCACTTTACATGCAGAGCAGGGATGCTTGAAAAACACCTGCTGACATGGACGGGTGATAGGTGTACAAATGGGTGACTCACCTGTACAGTCCCTTGGCTTCATCGTAAGGCGCGTCTGTGATCAGGCTGCCATTCCTGGTGTACGCCGTCAGGCTGCACAGAGGCACAACATACTGTTTTCAGGAGATGTGCGTACTGAATACACACACATCCGCATGCATGCTCCTGCATTGCCCATCGACTAATATTTCCTGTTTACTGTGGAAGCACCAAGGCGCTGCTTTGGCGGCAAGCACAGGAGATCTGGGAATGACAGCTTGGGCGCAAGTGTCGCCAATGACTCATCCCACTTGTGTCATAATGTTCATGACTGTGCCTCTGGTCTAGCCGTGCAATCTTGTATGCATCACCGCACGCCCATATAGAAGCCCTCCTCAAGACAAAAGAAAAAGGCATGTGTAGAGGCTGCAAAGTCAACAGATCCAGGCGGATCTTGTCATTCACTAGCATTTTGCTTGCTTCTCTGTGATGTTTAACACTCAGTAATCATATCATGACTTACGTAATTCAGAAGATTCATGGTAAAGATCATCCACGTTTACCGGAAAATTTGACGCCAGGTCCTTTACTCAATACTGTAGAGCTCAAATCAAAATCCTGCGGGAGGGCTCAATAATAGGGTGTGGATGTTGCCCTGCGGGGATATATGAAATACAATGTTGCAGCCCAAAAAGCCCATGTTCCCAGTAAAGTTGACAGGGTTACGGAAAAACAGGATCATAGCTTTTGAGTGTGCGGGGAAGCCCTGCGGGAACCTATGTAATATATGATTTCTCAAAAGTGGGGGTGCTAGATTGAGCTCTACAGAAAGAAAGAGACAACCCAGTTCAAACCCACCTCCAGGAGGCTGTGACGGAGGGAGCTTGCGCGAAGGAAAGGGTGTAGTTGTATAAAGAGCCGTCCAGGGGGCGCCCGGGGCCCCACGAATCTCGGTCCGTAGCCAGGCGGCTCAGGTAAGATATCGCGACTCCCTTGGGATTTGTCCCCAGCGCTGTCATTGCCGCCACCGCCCTCCCCAGATCTGCATGCATGCACAGCTCGTCAGCTCTCCTTTGCTGTTGGCACACTCGACTGCTTAAATGGGACAGAGATTATAGGACACACAAAAGTACTTTCTGCATGCGCGGCTCGTCGGCTCTTGCAGCTTTGTGTGTATATGTGGTGCTGTGATTTGATCCCACAAAAATTATAAGGCACACAAGAAGCTTCCTGCACGCGCGGGTTGTCAGATCGTGATTGTTTTGAGCAATTGTGGGTGCTAAAGTGATTTTGTGCACTTGGGATTTGCACAAGAAGGGTAACTTTGGGCTATTGTGGCTGAAATCTTCTGTGATATACTGCCAGCTGCTGACAGTAGCAAAGGCACCTGACAAATCACATTGACTCAAGGGTGTGGTGAGACGCACAATCGCTGCCGTAGTCAGCGGTTCCCAACAGAGGCTCCCAGCGGGTGGAGGTCAGGACCGACTTCTGTTTCGCCTGCGCCGTCGACACGATGCAGCCAAGCGCGGCGGCTAGCCCCGCGTTCATTCCCCCTAACACCCCTGCGGGTACGGTCAAGATCAGCGCATGCTGTTGTGAATTGCAGACTTCCCTCAGATCTTAACAGGGGCATTAGAAAGCAAGCTATAGTCTGCCAGAGCAAGCTGCTGTCTGCTCAGGGCATGCAACAAGCAGTGTTAAGTCTAGTTCACTGTGGTGAGCAGATGAGATGTCTGTCATTGCTAGATGGCCCCATTATGGGGCCAATTGGCCAGGACTGCCTTACAGGCTTTGCATGTTATGAGATGCAGTGCCCAACTCAGAGGTCATCTGAGGCCTTCAAGGGAGTCCAAATCAATCAAACAAGTTGATAAATATTAGACTTGATAGATGTTAGATTCCCCTGAGGCCTTAGAGCCCAGAGAGATTTAGACAGGAGCATGCTAGAGACCCTGAGTCATTTGGGAGACCCTAATTAATGATCTAAATGAAGGGAAGTATAGGGTCTTGCCTGCAGTCAGGTTGTTGGGGTCAAATCCGAAGCCGCGCAGGGTGAGGCCGATGGGCGCCAGGCTGGCATATAGGGTTTGCTGCTCGGGGTTGCGCGGAGGGTTTATCGCTGTTATCGCCCCAAGAAGCTCCCAGAAGGCCGACGCATTCTGCGTGCGCATGACTCATCCTGGTTACTCTCCCTCAAAGCATTTACTTATTTCCAGCCCATAAATAGACAATTCACCCCTAAATGTCACACTCTGGTTCTGCTTATTGACCCTTGCCTCAGGAGATAAGCAACTGAGAAAAAGAGGAAAAAAATATTCTGTGATTCGAGAACGCCTGAAGGTCTAGCATCCTCAGCTTTGCTTGATATTTAAGATAGGGAATGGGAAATTCAGCTGGACAGAGGTGGTCATGAAGATCAGTTACCTTGTAGATTGGGGGCGGCGAAGCGATGGGGAAGAAGTCTTCTGTGGTCACATATGGGCCCTTGTCGGCTCCAAATAGCCGGTAGGGGGTCACTGATGCCACCACACCTCTCCTGCACAGCAAGTGAACCACCATTGCTGCTCCTACTCAATCCACATCGACAAGTGAAATGGGACATGTATCTTCACGATTTTACAGACAGTATAGTTCTGCAGTCAAGAAATTGTTGAACCCACTGTAAACTAGACCTCAAGTCAGATGGTATCTCTTCTAGCCACTTCAGAGACTGAGCTGGTCTCTGACTCTGCCCTGAGAGTCAGCCCACAGCATGGAAATCCCAAACCGCCAATATCAATATCCTGCAAAGTTCCTAGCATTTGTAGAAGAGGAACAAGCGTTTGCATGCATGCGATGTTAGATGTTAGAAGAAGGTGGCAGCAGGCAGAAGGCGTTGCCTGTACAGGTCGCGCGCAGCCATGGCGAAGGGCTTCTTGTAGGTCTTGGGGAACAGCGGTTCGATTTTGAATCCTTTCTGCGCGGCCTGCGCCGCCGCCAGGTCAGAGGCGTTCTCTGCCCTCACCGCCAGCCGCCCAATCATCCACAGCTGAGCCACACAAAAATATTCAGAATCTTATAAGACATTAAAAGAAGCTATGCTTGACCCTAACCCGCAATCCTCGAATCCTGCACTATAAGTTCTGCCACATGATTGCACGCTGGGTCTTGTGCGCCCACCGCTCACTGCACATGTTAACTGGGAAAGAGCAGTGCAGTCAGCTTTAACGTTTGTCAGAATCACAGTTTCCCCCAAAAAAGCACCATGCATCGATTTGAGTGCGTTGCTTCCCGAGCTTTAGCCCTCTGACCTCAGCTGGCCTCCCAAAGCTGTTCTGCAAAGAGGCTCATGCGCAGCGATAAGGTGAATGGACGCACTGTATTGCTGTTGAGGGTGGCTGTGAAATTGTAGCCGGGGGGGACTGTGCCATTGTAGTCATAGGGAGCCAGCACATAGCGCAGTGCGGTTGTCAGCCCTTCTCCAATGGGACTTGAAAGGGGCCCTGCACACATCAATTTACAGCAGTCAACTTCACGACATCATTGAACTCTTTGCCTCGTTGAAGGGGAAGAGATAGACCACACCAGTTGTTTGGCCTGCAAATATGTGGCACATTTGCAAATTGCCTGGATTTCGTCAAAGTAGAAAGGGCAAACAGCTTCTGAACTTTGATGTCATAATCAGCTGCTTTGCTGCACCATTCCTTCCCGTTCGCATAGTTCCAAGTGGTGGAGGCGTTTAGGATCAAAGGAGATGTTAGCTCACCAATCAGAAGAGGGATCTCGTTGTAGACATCCACAAACTGGAGCTCATAGAAGCGGCCGCCAGTGTCAGGTGCATTGACAACCAGAGGCCCCCCGGTCAAGTCGATCCAGGCCAGCGAATATAGAAAGTTGACATCCTGCGTGCCAGCCTGCAGGCACATGCTGCAACATTAGATGTTTGCTTTGGCTTGCAGTGCATATGCTGCGGGCATGTGCCGGGGCATGTGAAGAACAGGACACACAAAGAGGATTTTGACAGCAGCTTGGATGTCTGCATGAATTTGCTGATGCAGAGGAGCTGTTTCTAGCCTTTTCATGCGACCAGGTACACAGCTAATGGGAACCTAGCAAGAGACCTCAACAGACCCACAGATTGCTCGATTCACGAGCCAATTTCAGGTGGGTTTGAATGCCAAATGTCAAAATTAAAAGTTCGGTTTTTGCCCGTTCAACCAGAATGTAGATTCCCCCAGATTCCAATTTAAATGTTAGGAACCATTGAAGTGGACGAACGTGCCTGTGGCTGCCGAGTGCCGTCTAGAGGGTCGGCGTAGTTGACAACTGCGTTGATAGAGAGGGTTGGGAAGGGCGATGTCTTGTTGAGCGCGCTCTTAGTGAACGCCGTGGCTACCTAAGAGCAACAGCCACACCAATGAGTAATTAGCTGCGTAAGCTCACCATATGCACCGCTGCTCTTTATCACCTTACTTACGTGCCTGTGCCATCATTATACATTTGCATGAGAAGCAGCGATAACTCCCGCTGCTGCAATACTCCTCTGCTATGACAGCATGTTTCAGGCAGCCTTTCAGGTTCTCTTTTTGCACCAAGAACATGAAACGCTCTTGCAGCATTGCAGCATGCTGGTGTGGGGCGCCATTTCTCCCCATAATATGGAAGGTCGGCCAACCACAAATAAAAACCCGTCAGGGGGCAGAACCCACGGTCACAATGAAATTTTGCCAGCACGGTCCTTTAGCTGAACATATTATCAAGTGGTGCACAACATAGATCATAAGCAGAAAACTTTGATCTGCCAGGTCAAAGACTTTCTTAAATTGGCCCCAGAGTGCATGCGCAGGCCCACACTCAAGAGTTTGAAGAGTGTGAACCCTGCTACTCACTACACCATGCATTTGGTGAGGGTTCTATGCAGGGAATGCAGGAGAGCAGGCCCACCTGGACGGAGGGAAGTCCCCAGATGGTTGCCTGGTGCGCCAGCTTGAAGGCTTCTGGGAAGCCGTCAGGGAAGCCGCTGTCCTTGTCCGGCAGATAATCCCACAAGTGCAGCAGCTGCGCATCCTGCAGCTTTGGCCCTGAGCAAGCATCTGCGCCGCAGGAATGCACCAGTCTCAAGAAATTTGATAGGAATGATTTCCAGTGTGAGGACTGGAAGATGCTGGAGATTATGTTTCAGGCACAGGCATCTTAACCTGGCAAGCAGGGATGGATATGAACAGTGAACAGCGCTTGTCAAATGGCCCGCTCAGCCACAACATCTCAAACTAGCTCAGATGTGTCGATGAGTTCTGTGGCATAAAGTAGAATACAGAAAGCAGTCATGCCCAGAGCATGCTTGTCCTGGGCATGGAGCATCTGGTGTGCAAATTACCACGAACATTCTGGGTGCAGCACCACCTGCAGAAGGAAATGGCTGGAGGGCACTTACCTAGTGGGGGCCTCAGGATTGATTTGACTACAGAGAAGTAGGGCTCCTGAGGGAGCAGGTACGCAGGCAGTGGCTCACTGACCGAATGCACCTCTTCGCCTGCGAGGATTCACGTCCGTTTAGGTGCAATTATTTGGCTGCCTGGCAGGCATCAGAATGCAGCGTTTGGGCCGCATGCTAAAGCGGGACTGGAAAGTCCCTTGCCTGTCCGTGCTTTGAAGCTGTAGATAGACGTCATGTCTGAAAATGGGAAGTCGATCTTCTTAGCCCAGGAATTGCAAGCGAAGGAGAGCATGCACAGCGCAACAAACACTTGCTGACCGCTGTCCATGCTATCTTATTGCGGCTTCGTTTGCATTTGCCCGGGGCTACTGGAGCTGCTGCTGTATTACTACCACTCGATTTCTTCACAAGCACAAGCACTAACCCACACTGCTGGAAAAATACTGCTTGTATCAGGCAACCTCACTGTCTACTGACTGTGGGCTGTTGCTGTTGCACGTGCGGGCTCCAACCACGATACTGTGGCAGTCAAATGGCGATCAATTTGTGTCAGAGCTGTCCTTGAGATCGTCTCCCAGTTTCAAAAGCAGTTTTGAGTCAAGCCACACCCCATTGGGCCAGCATCTTGCAATATACTCTGCTCCTCCAGAATCTAGGGCGCCCTTATGAGCGATCTACATTGATCAGCATGTGGCATGCCATCTCACAGCAAGACTGAGACACCTTACTTGCTGTCGTACCAAGAAAATTGAAAATTGAACTTGCGCGTCCGAATGGGATCGCAGCGTGGCGCCTCGCCCTATTCAGGCACCCTCGAATTTGAAATTATCAATTGGCCACGCGTCAATGGAAAGCCTAATCTGGTCATCGCTGCTTTCCTGTCACCCGGGGAATCTTGCGTCGTTGGTCCTCTTACACCACTGCTTGATTCAATAGAGTGCTCACCGATACCCGGCTCACAATTTGGCACAGTCGTCCCGTCGGTCAAGTCTTGAAGGATGAGCTACCCACCTCCCCAAGGTTCGCACACGTCCTCCTGACGCAGTTCGTGTCCTGCACTCGCATTGTAGCATGCCGATTATGCTTTCTGCGTGTTCAACAAATTTGCATTAGAACCTTGCGGATCAGGCGAAATTGCAGAGGCACTGCGCCTGCCTGGGCTGTTTTCTGATCATCAGCATCCCTTGAAAGTGGCAACGGGGTTTCGCGTGATGCAGCGACATAGATAATGCATTTCGTATTGCCTTGATTTTCAATTGATTCCAGAAGACCGTCGAAGTAGAATCCATCCTAAGGGTTGTCCAGATGCGCTTCCCCTGTAGCTTCCGTCCATGTTCTGCTCGCTTCACTATCTGACTGGGCTCGCTTGCAGGTGGCTATCCCCAGCAGGGTTACCCGCCGCAGCAGGGCTATCCTCAGCAGGGCTACCCGCCACAGCAAGGCTACCCACAGCAGGGCTATCCTCCTCAGGTTTGTCCTACACAATCATCTCTAAGGGAGGTAGCTTCCAGCTGTTCTCGAATTGCCTTCGTCGCCTTCAGAAGTGTTGCAGGTCATCAGTAGGACTTCTGCTGCCCTGCGTTCTAAAGTGCTTCTGAGAAGTTGCCTTGTATGTCTGACAGGGTGGCTACCAGCAGCAGCCTCAGCAGCCTCCCCAGAAGGGCAGCCGCGGCTGCTTGGAGGCCTGGTAAGTCGAACATTTGTTGATATTACAGTCCTTATATGTTCCGCACACAATTTTGCCAATTATCCTCTGCATCCCACTGCCACTGTTCTGCTTTGAATCATCCGTTCTGTGCCTCCTGTTCGGTCTCCTGAAACTGGTCTGAGATGCTGTTGCACCAAGATGTTCTGAGAGCTTTTGGAGTGCCCAAAGAGTCACGGCAAGATCGTGAGTTGAGGCATTTCTGTTCCGGGGAGCCATTTCTGTTCGGGCATGCATGCATCGCCAACCCCTGCTGTTTGCCCCCTGCAGCCTGGCGTGCGCCTGCTGCTGCCTCATCTGCGAGGCCTGCTGTGATTTCGTCTGAGTGCATGCAGTCTTGCATGCGCCTGCTGCTGCCTGCTGTGTGAGGCCTGCTTCGGAGACTAATTGGTGGAGGGCGGCCAACTCTCTTCTGGCGCAGCGATGTTGATCCTTGGACGGATGTGCGGTTCTTCAACTGAATGGGGCTGTGATGCGTTAGCATGACCGTTTGCTTGCAAGTTGCGGCGTGTGCGTGATTAGGGTGCTGTGGTGCAGTTGCATGCTGAATTGTGCATGCTTGTTGTCACTTGCTGCTGTCCGGAATTTCTTGGAATATCCACCTTTTGAGTTTTGTGCATTGGATGGTATTTGACCAAGTCAATTGGAGCATGTAATTAAATTTTGATCTCCTGTGCAGTTGCAAAATTTCCGCCCAAATCTGGATGCACGCAGAGAGTGCTTGTCGGCATGGATTGCACAATAATTGCAGTTGCGCACCAGTGTCTTACTGTAAAAGAAATATTTAATATTATTACACGCTTTTCCTCCCAAGAGGCAAGGTGCGTCCTGCAGACAAGCTGCAGTTGAAGGCTGCCATAATCCTACCCTTTGTTGGACTCGCCAGGTCCAAGCAAGACCCAATCAACCATGGGCACAGTGCTAACTTAGCACTGCTAAGTATTTATATCGCCCCCCGCCAGCCGGGGCCAATCAATTACGGTATATATACAATATTACAGTATGTATTGCAAGATATGTAGGATGGTAAAGTGCATTTCGTCACCAAAAGTTTTGCCGATCTCACACTGACCGCCACAATCTAAGTCCAGGACAGTAATAGGAATATTCAGAGTAATAGGAATACTCGGCGTGAATGCTCAGCTGCAGCACCCGGCCTGCTTGCATATGTGAGTACATTACTAACTTCTAAGCAGTGTTTGCTCTAGCATGAGAAAAGCAGCCTGCTGCTACTTTCAGCTCTCAATGTTTGTCAGCAAGATTACACAGGGCACGGGCCCGTGCCC
>JADEYI010000123.1_pt1 | contig 146077 bp, 133 predicted proteins | sample 8542331 | NCBI WGS metagenome assembly JADEYI01 (sample SAMN16510988, study PRJNA670497) | mine drainage metagenome | isolation source: biofilm near Copperflume 1 | place: Germany: Marsberg coppermine Kilianstollen | collected 2018-02 | reverse complement strand
AGCATCCGCAGACCGAAAGCTACTGGGGCCACGTCAACCCGATCGGCGTGCGCTCGTGCTACGACGAAGGCAAGCGGGTCGCCGAATGCCTGATGATGGACTATCACCGGCAGAACAAGATCGACATCAAGATCGTGCGCATCTTCAATACCTACGGGCCGCGCATGGCGATCCACGACGGGCGGGTGGTCTCGAACTTCTGCGTCGCCGCGCTGAGGGGCGAGAAGCTGCCGATCTATGGCGACGGCCAGCAGACCCGTTCCTTCGCCTACGTTGACGACATCATCGAAGCGATCGTGCGCATGATGGAAAGTCCGGCGGACTTCATCGGCCCGGTCAATATCGGCAATCCCGACGAGTTCACCATCCTGCAACTCGCTGCGCTGGCGGTCGACTACGCGGGCGGCACCTCGGCGCTCGATTTTCAGCCCGCGCGCGAGGACGATCCGATGCGCCGGCGCCCGAATATCAGCCTCGCGCGTGCGATGCTCAATTGGGAGCCGAAGACTCCGCTGAGCGAGGGCCTGCGGACCACGATGGATCACTTTCGCACTGAGCTGGGCGTGCGGCGTGCCTGATCGGGAATCGCGCGCGGCGCGCGCCCACTGGGCCGGCCGTCGCGCAGTGCTCGCGCAAGCGCCGGTGTAACATATTTTTTTTCAGCGCAGGCTTTCACGCCTGGGGGGGAATTGTCATGCCGACCGCGCTGATTACCGGAGCCTCGAGCGGCCTCGGTGCCGAATTTGCCTATGCCCTGGCCCGCACCGGTCACAACCTCGTCCTGACCGCGCGGCGCGAAGACCGGCTCCTCGCGGTCGCCGCCAATTCACGCAAGCTCGGCGCCAGCCTGGTCGAAGTGATGCCCGCCGACCTGGGCCAGCGCGGCGCGCCCGAGGAGATCCGCGGCCAGCTTGCAGCACGCGGCATCCACGTCGACTACCTGGTCAACAATGCCGGCTTCGGCACGGCCGGCCGCTTCGAGCGCCTCGCGCTGGCGCGCGAGCTCGAGGAGATCGATCTGAATATCGCGGCCCTGGTCGCGACCACCCACGCATTTTTGCCCGCGATGGTCGAACGGCACGCCGGCACGATCATCAACGTCGCCTCCACCGCGGCCTTTCAGGCGGTGCCGTATATGTCCACCTACGCGGCCACCAAGGCCTTCGTGCTCAGCTTTACCGAGGGGCTGGCCGGCGAGCTGGCGGGCAGCGGCGTGAAGGTCTCGGCGCTCTGCCCCGGTCCGGTCAAGACCGAGTTCCAGGCGGTCGCGCAAAACGAGCGCGGGCGGATGCCGGAGTTCGCCTATCTCGACGCCGGCACGGTGGTCGCCCAGGGCATCACGGCGGCCGCCAGCGGACGCGCCGTGCATATCGCCGGCACGCTCAACTTTATTACCGCGCAAGCGCAGCGCCTGATGCCGCGATCGCTGGTCAATCTGATCTCGCGGCGCATCTACCGTCCGGTCGCCGGCAATTAGGCGCGGTCCTTTGGGCCGCACGCGGGCGTCAGTCCTTGAGCAGGCCGCGCGCGATCACGACGCGCTGGATCTGCGAGGTGCCCTCGTAAATCTGCAACAGTTTGGCATCGCGCATCAGCTTCTCGACTGGATATTCCTTCATGTAGCCGTAGCCACCGAAGATTTGCACGGCGTCGACCGTGATCTTCATGCAGGCGTCAGATCCGAACAGCTTGGCATAGCTGGAGATCGGGTTGGGCACCTCGCCCCGATCGACCATCCAGGCCGCCTTGTGGGTCAGCAGGCGCATCGCCTCGACGTTCACCGCCATGTCGGCCATCATGAACTGGATCGCCTGGAAGCTCGCGATCGGCTGGCCAAAGGCGCTGCGCTGGCGCGAATACTTCAGGCACTCGTCGAGCGCGCGCTGCGACACGCCGATCGCGATCGCGCCGATCTCCGGCCGGCTGCGGTCGAACGTGCCCATCGCGTACTTGAAGCCCTCGCCCTCGATGCCGACCAGCGCCTCCGGCGGTATGCGCACCTCGTCGTAGACGATTTCGCCGGTGTCGGCGGCGCGCTGGCCGAGCTTGCCATGCATCCGGTGGCGCGTGATCCCGGGCAGGTTCGAGGGCATCACGAAGCACGAGATGCCCTTGTGCTTGAGCCGCCTGTCGCTGGTCGCAAAGGTCACGATCCAGTCGGCCATCGAACCGTTGGAGATGAAATGCTTGGTGCCGTTGATCACGAAGCTGTCGCCGTCGCGCCGATAGGTCGTGCTCATCCCGGCGACGTCGGAGCCGGCGCCCGGCTCGGTCAGAGCGAAGGCGCAGAAGGTCAGCTTCTCGGTCAGCGCGCCGAGATAGGTGCGCTGCTGCGCGGGGCTCCCGGCGATCAGCAGGGGCAGCGTGGCGAGGTCGTTGGCGCTGATCGAGTTGGAAATCCCCGAGCAGCCGTAATTGAGCTCTTCCTGGATCAGGCAGGTCTCCAGGATATTGAGGCCGGGGCCGCCCAGTTCGCGCGGCACGCCAAAATTAATCAGGCCGGCGGCATGCGCCTTCGCACAGATATCGCGCGGGAAAATTTCCTTCTCGTCGTACTCGCGCGCCTTGGGGATAATCTCCTGCTCGCTGAACTTGCGCGCCAGCGCCTTGAGTTCGCTTTGCTCTTCGGTCAGATCGAATCCGATCATGGGATGCTCCCGGACGGGCGTGACGCCGCCGCCTGAGGCTAGCAACGCGCGCGCATGATGTTAACCGCCGAATCCCGAGGACTCGCGGCGCCCCCCATCGGCGATGCGCTTGAAAAACCCCGCCCGGCCGGTTATGACGGCATTCATGCCGTACCGCGACGCCTGATCGCGCAGGCGCCACCGCGCGAATCATGCGGTCGCCAATTCGGCCAAGGAGAACCCCGATGCCAGTCACGATCTTAGCCAGAATCAAAGCCAAGCCGGGCAGTGAGGCGCAGCTCGAAGCGGCCTTCCGCGACATGATCAAAAAGGTCCGCGCCGCGGAGCCCGGATGCCAAGCCTACATCCTGCACAAGTCGCCCAAGGACGCGACCCAGTTCACCTGGTACGAGACTTACGGCGACCAGGCGGCCTTCGATAATCATCGCAAGACCGATCACATGAAGGAGATGGGCGGGCGGATCAAGGACCTGCTCGACGGCGCGCCGCAAATCGAATTTCTCGAAGAACTCGATCGCAAATAACTCGCGCCAAGGACACTCTGAGCAAGGCCTGTTGCGTCATTCCGAGGACAACGAAGAATCCCGGGATGCTTCCACTTCGCGGACTCCGTTCAGAATGACGACCTCAGTTGCGCAGAGCTTACCTGGCATTCAAGATCGCGCGCGGCGGCGGCTCCGGATCGCATTCGGCGCCGCCGCCCTCGCGGCCCGCTCCGCGTCGCCGATGACTGGCGACGAACGACCCCCAACCCCCCTCAGCGCATGATCACGCCGTCGTTCGAGAGGTCCGCCATCATCGCTAAGATCGGATAGCCAGAACCGGCCGCGGGCTCATTGGCAGGGTTCTGCGGATCGGCAATCGCATCCGGATTTGTACTCAGACTCTCGACCGTAAAGGTTCCCGCCAGCGTCTCGACCAGTTCCTCTTGCGCTACCGGCGCAAAGCCGAAACGGGCGAGATAGTTCCGGGCGCGATCGTCGGGGGCGATCGCATAGAGCCGGCGCGCGCCCCGCGTATGCGCCGCGGTACGCGCCGCCGCGATCAGCGCCGCGCCGATCCCGCGCCCGCGCAGCCGCTCGACCACGATCAACGAGCGCATCAGCGCGGCGTCGACCCGCGACTCGATCCCGATCGCGCCGGCCGGCTCGTCGCCGTCGTAGGCAATCAGAAAGCATCCGCCGGGCGCCGTCACCCCCGCCGTGCTCATTGCCGCCGCCTCGAGCAGCGCGGCGACCCGCGCGAGGTCGGCAGTCTGCTCGATCGCGATCGCGCCGGGCGCACGCCGGCGGCGGATTTTTTTTGCGCCGATCGCCACCCCGCGGACCGCGCTATTTCTTGGGCGCCGGCACGATTTGCGCTCCGTCCTCCTCGTCGATCACGAGGATCGCCTTGGCCGGACAGGCGCGCGCGGCGGCGAGCACCACCGCGTCGGCCGCGCCGGATGGATTGTAGACCTCCGACTTGCCATCGTTATCGAGCCGGAACACGCCCGGCGCAATCTCGGCGCAATCGCCGCTCGCGATACAGCGGGCCAGGTTTACAGTCACATTGAGCTTACCCATCCGAAGCCTCCCGCGGAATGTCGCATTCGCCAGCCGCCCGGGCCGCATTCCGGACGCCGTCCATCTCGATCACCTTCAGCAGGACAATAGAATTGGGCGCGCACCAGCCGCAAGCGGACGGCCGCGCCGGTTGCGATGCGCGCCGGCGGCGCATCGCCCGCCGGTCCAGCTTGCGGGAGCGGCACGCGTCATGTTCTGTTCGTGATGATCGCGTGATGAAGGTTGCGATGGCACGAATTATCGGTACCGGTATCGACATGATCGAAGTCGAGCGCGTCGCGCGCGCGCTCGAACGCCCCGCGACCGGCGCGCGTTTCCGGATGCGGGTCTTCACCGCTGGCGAAATTGCCTACTGCGAGGCGCGCGGACGGCCACGCTTCCAGAGCTACGCCGCGCGCTTCGCCGCCAAAGAGGCGACCATGAAGGCGCTCGGCACCGGCTGGAACCGTAACGTCGGCTGGAGCGAGATCGAAGTGGTGCGCGCGCGCGGCCATGCGCCGACGATCAAGCTGTGGGGCAAGGCCGCCGACTATGCCCACCGGCGCAACATCACCACGTTCCATCTGAGCCTGACGCACACCGCCACCGGCGCGATCGCCCACGTGATCGCCGAAGGATGACGCCCGCATCGCGAGCCTGCTGACGCTTACGACGCGGCCGGGCTCGAGGCGGGTGCCGGCGGGGCCGGCATCGCCCCGGCGGACGGCGTCTTGCCGGGCGCGGCGGTCGGTGACGGCTGCGGCGCGGCGTCCTGCTTGAGGCGCGACGCCGTGCCTTCGAGATCGGTCACCAGGTCGGCGGGAATCTCGTAGACCGCCTGGTCGGCGGTCGAAGTCGCATAGCCGGTGTCCTGCCGGGTCGGCTTTTGCGACGGATCCTGCGAACCCACCGTCATCTCGATAATCGAGAGGTTGATGGTGCCGAGGTCTTTGCCGCTGGCGTCGGCGAGCGTCGCCGTCAAATTCGGATTTACCATGCCGTAGCGCTTGGGATCGGTCATCGGATCCTCGACGATCCGGGTGCCCTTGAGCCCCTGGAGCTGGGTTAGCAGGCTCTCGGCGACGGTCGTTTCCGCCGCGGCGACGCGGCCCTGCGAGCGCACCTGCCATTGATCTTTGCCCGCGCGCTCGAGCACCAGCGAGACCGGGCCGCCGATCAGTGTGACCCGCGCGACGGCATCCGGATTAAAGCGCATGACGGTCTTGTCGCGCAGATCGTCAAACGACTTGCTGACCACCGAAACGATATAGCTCGCCACCGTACAGACCGTCCGATCGCCCTCGCCGCGCCGGACGAAGACCGCGTCACTACCGGCGACGGGCTGCTTGATGCCGATCGCCAACGATTCCTTGTCAGTGACCTTGGCGCCGTAAAGTTCGATCGTAAGCGACGGCTTCTCGAGGCCGTAGCTGCCCAGGTCCGTCGGATGCTCGTCGGCGAAATCCGCGATCCGCATCGTCGCCAGCGCGTCGAGCAGCTTCCGCACCGCCGCCGGATCGGCCGGGTAGTTGGTCGGCTTGGTAATCGTCCAGCCCTTGAAGCTGTGCACGAGTTCCATCTGCGAGCCGTCCGCATGGCCGATAACCACGCGCTTGATCTGGTCCGCGGTAAACCCAAAGAGCACGCGCGAGCGCACGTCGATGAGCGATTTGCTGGCCTGCGCCGCAAAGCCCGGAGCGACCAGCAGCACTGCCGGACCAGTGGTGGTTTTGATATACGAATTTCCGCCAATCGGCGTATTTCCACCCAGCTCGACGCCGGGCAGGACGCGCTTGTCGCGGGTAGTGACGGTCACGGTGACCGCCGGGTTTTCCAGCCCGAAGGGCGCCAGATCGGCCGGATGATCGTCGACCGTCTCGATAATCTCGAGGTTGGCGAGCGCGTCGGCGATCGCGTCGACGGTGGTGTTATCGGCGTCCGCCCGGACCGGCTTGACGATCTGCCACAGGCCGGGGGCGCCGCGCTGGATTACCAGGTCGCGGCCCGGACCGCGCATCTCGATCTGAGCGATATCGCTCGCCGCGATCGCGAAAAGTTTGTGCCCTTTTTCCGGCGCCGGCTGCAGGCTCGAATAGTAGGCGAGTCCGCCGACGATCACCAGTATTGCCAGGGCGAAGAACGTCTTACGCAGTTGCATTGCGCCGCCCGCCCCACCGCGGTCCGATCAATTGCGCCGCTCCCACCACACCGCGATCCCGATGATCAGCAGCAACTCCGGCAGCAACAGCACCGAGAGCACAAAGACCACGTCGAACTCGTCGACCGTCAGGTTGAAGCGCGAGGAGCGCAGGGTGCGCGGCCGAATCGTGATCGAATTCGACTCGCCGGCCAGCCAATCGACGCTGTTCATGATGAAATCGCGGTTGTAGAAATTGATCAGGTTCTGATTGTTGGCGAAATCCGTGCTGCCGATCACGACCAGCCGCGCGATCCCCGATCCGCGCTTGAGCGCCGCGAGATCGGCCTCGACCGCGTCGGCGACGACGACCGGCCCCTTGGTATCCTGGGCGGTGAACTGCGCCGCCTGGCGCTGGAAGATACCGACCAGGTCGGTCTCGGCCCACGAGGTCGCGCTGGTCTTGGCCAGCGCCGTCACCAGGAGCCCCGGCACGGCCGGATCGACCGGGTCGACCGTGCGCACCATCGGGAAGACCGTCTGCTTGTCGAACGACGCGGTGATCGGATGCGTGCCGTAGCTGTTGACGGTGGGGTTCAGGCCGAGCGCCGGCCCGGCGAAGAGCCGCACCACCTGGTCGACCACGACGTTGTTGCCCGCCTTCACGCCCCAATTCAGCATCAACGCGGCGAGCGCGGTTTCGTCGCTGGTCTGATCGGGCCGCGGCGGCCGCATCATCACGAGCAGGCGGCCGCCACCGTTGGCGTAATCATTGAGCACTTCGACCACGTGCGGCACCAGCGGGCGCTCGGGTCCGGCGACGACGGTCACGGCGCAATCCTCGGGCATCTTCGCTTCGGTCACCAGGTCGACTTTCCTGACCACGTAGCTCTCGCCCTGCAGCGCGTCCTTGAACTGGCCCATCCCGCCGGCCCCGCTCGCGTCGTCGGGATCGTCTTCGCCCTCGCCTGCGATGAAGCATACGGTCTTCTGGCTGGCGTGCGTCACCTTAAGGATCGCGTTGGTAATCGCCTCCTCGGTCAGGTCGGTGACGTTGGTTCCGGCGCCCTCGTCGCCGTTGTACTGGATATGCGTGGTATTCATCACGGCGACCTTGAAGCGCTCGGCGAGTTCCGGATGGCGCGTCGGGTCGACCAGTTCATAGGTGATGAGCGGCGACTGGTAGGCGTACTGCCCGTAGAGCACCTGGGCCACGGGATTGTTGCCCGCCTCGACGAAGCCATAGAGCTTCAGCGGATGCTTGAGGCTTTTGATCACGCTTAGCGATTGCGGCGAGAGGCTGAACGCGCGGTTGGCCGTGAGGTCGAACTGCCGATGATGCTTGACGCCAAGATAATTGATCGCGATCAGCACGCCGATAAAGGCGACGCTGTAGACCGCCGCGTTGGTGCCGTAACGCGTGCTGCGCGCCCCGGCCATCGTGCCCAGCGTGCCGCGGCTCGAAACCATCCAGCCGATGATTGCGAAGACGCCTGCGACCACGTTGAGGCCGGCGAACAGGCTCGCAAAGGCGCCGCCGGTTAGCAGGTAACCCAAAATTCCGAAAAGCAGCAGTACGAGACCGATTAATCCCGACAGCGCAGAAGTCCGCTTCATCCCGAGCCCCGCCTCGCCTAACGCCAGCGCGCCGATTCGACCGAGCGCTGCGTCAGGAACAGCGCCAGCACGATCACGCTCATGAAGAATACAATGTCAGTGGTATCGACCACGCCGCGCGTCATGGTCGAAAAATGCTCCGGCAGCGAGAGATACTGAAGGACCGACGAGACTACGCCACCGCCGGCCTCGGCCGGCCATGAAATGACGTAGAGCAGGATCAGCACGCCAAACGAACTGATGGCGGCGACGATCTGGTTTTGCGTGAGCGAACTGGTAAACAGGCCGACCGCGGCGAACGACAGCGCGAGCAGCCCCAGGCCCAGGTAGCCGGCGAACATCACGCCGAGTTCGGGATCACCGAAGATCGTCAGGATCAGCGGAAAGATCCACGCGAGCGCCACCATGATCAAGGTAAAGGCGCCGGTCGCGAGGAATTTCCCCGCGACGATCTCGCCGGTCCGCACCGGCGCGGTCAGCAGCAACTCGTAGGTCCCCGTGCGCTTCTCTTCGGCAAACACGCGCATGGTCAGCGCCGGCATCACGATCACCAGCACGATCGACAGGTCGTGGAGCAGCGGATCGATCACGCGCGTGTTGAGATTCATCTGCTTGAGCGAATCCGTCTGGCCCATCATCTGGACCATCTGGATCATCTCGTCGAACTGCCGCAGCATCGCGAAAAAGAACCATCCGCCGAGCAGCAGGAACACGGTGAGCACGACATAGGCGACCGGCTGCACGAAATAGCCCTGCAGCTCCTTGCCCGCAATCGTCAGAGTATTACGCATGGTTTGCCGTACTTTGAATTCGTAGCGCCCGGGCCTTACGCCGGATTGCTGTGTCCCGCGCCGACTTCCTCGAGCACCTCTTCGGCGCTCGCTCCGTCGGCATGCCCTTCGGCCGCGATCGCGTGCAGAAAGACCTCTTCGAGCGGCGTGCCCGCAGGAATTTCCGCGATCATCTCCTCGAGCACCACGCGGCCGTCGTTGATGATGACCACCTTGTCGCAGATCTGTGAGACCTCGGGCAGGATATGGGTCGAAAGCACGATCGTGCGCTCGCCCGCCAGACCGCGGATCAGCTCGCGGATTTCGTGAATCTGGCGCGGGTCGAGGCCGATCGTCGGCTCGTCGAGCACCAGCACCGGCGGATTATGGATCAACGCCTGCGCCAGGCCGACCCGCTGGCGATAGCCCTTCGAGAGCTGCCCGCAGATGCGGCTGGCCATATCGGTCAGGCCGCACACCTCGAGCATATGCTCGACCGCGCCGGCCACCGCCGCGCGCTTGACGCCGCGCAGCCGGGCGACAAAGCGCAGGTACGCCGACACCCGCATGTCGCTATACAGCGGCGGCGTCTCGGGCAGATAGCCGATCCGCCGGCGCGCCTCGAGCGAGTTGGTGAAGATGTCGAGTCCGTCGATCGCCACAGTCCCCGATGAGGCCGGCATGAAGCCGGTGATGATCCGCATCGTGGTGGTCTTGCCGGCGCCGTTGGGGCCGAGAAAACCGAGGATCTGGCCGCGCTCGGCCTTGAACGAAATACCCTTGACCGCGACGAAGCTGCCGTAGGCCTTGGTTAGATTTTTGACCTCTATCATTCGTTCAGCCGTCTCTCTCCGCTCAGCTTCGCACCGAATCAGCCGGACCGCGATCGGCGCCCCTTGGCGCGTCGAGCATCCCAGTCATTATCGACGATCCAGATCGACGATCCAGCATCCCGTTCGATTCAATCGGCAATATCAAAAGCGCGCTTGATTCCGCGCGAGCGATCCCGTTCGTTCGTCCCAACTGGACATTCTTCACAGCTCGACATTCGTCCCAACCGATCAATCGATCAGTTAAGCTGCGCCTGCCCGCACTGTCAATATAACGCGACCACCGGATGCGCTCGCGGCGACTTTTGCTTTGGCGGCGCGTTTCATTACTCTGAAGCGGTAATTCGATGGCCGACGAAAAACGCACACTCTACCTGGTCGACGGTTCGTGGATCATCTTCCGCGCGTTTCACGTCTTGCCGCCGCTGACCAACTCGCGCGGCCTGCCCACCGGCGCGACCTACGGCTTCATGCGGATGCTGGTGAAGCTGCTCAAGGACGTGCGCCCGACCCATATCGGCGTGGCCTTCGACTCGGCGCATAAAACTTTCCGCGACGATCTGTTCGAGGCCTACAAGGCCAACCGCGACGCGATGCCCGATGAGTTGGGCGCGCAGATTCCGTACATCCATCGCGCGGTCGAAGCGCTCGGCATCAAGCGCATCATGGTTGACGGCTTCGAGGCCGACGACGTGATCGGCACGCTCGCGGTGCGCGCGGCGCGCGAAGGTTTCAACGCGGTGATCGTCACCGGCGACAAGGATTTCAAACAGCTCGTCAGCCCGCGCATCACGCTGTGGGACACGATGAACGATCGCCGCACGGGAGTGCGCGAGGTGCGCGAAACTTTCGGCGTCGAACCGGCCGCGGTGGTCGACATCATGGCGCTGACCGGTGACACGATCGACAATGTCAAGGGCCTGCCGGGCGCCGGCCCGAAGACCGCCAATGCGCTGATTGGGCATTTCGGCTCGCTCGAGGCGCTGTTCGGCGGCCTCGAGCGGCTCGGCGAAATCACCACCGCGCGCCTGCCGAAAAATCTGGCGGAAAAAATTCGCGAGCATCGCGCCGACATCGAATTGGCGCGCAAGCTGGTGCGCATCGATACCGACGTGGCGCTGCCGCTCGGGCCCGCCGATCTCGCCCGGCCAGGCCTCGATCGGCCACAACTCACCGAGCTGCTTCGCGAGCTCGAATTCCCGACCATGCTCAACGAACTCGCCCCCGCCGCCGAGCGCGCCGCGGCGCCCGACGCGGACCATGCGCCGGCGACGCCGGTCACACGCGATAATCTCGCCGCGCTTGCCAAAACGCTCGCCCGCGCACCGCATCTCGCGTTTGATTTCGCCGCCGATCCCAGTGGCGCCGCGACGCTTAAGCTCAAGGCCGCCGGCGACGCGCGGGTGTTTTCACTCGAGGCGGAATTGTTCCCCGCGATCGCCACGGCGCTGGCCGCCGCCGTGCCATCCAAGGCATGCCACGATCTGAAAACCCAAATTGGCCTCGCCGGCCGCCATTCGATCGATCTGCACGGCGTCGACTTCGACACCCTGCTGGCCGGCTTCCTGGTTAATCCGGGCAAGGCCGAGCCGTCGCTGGCGGACCTGTGCAACGAGTACCTCGTAGCCCCCGGCGGCTCGTCGAGCGCCGCCGCCTCGGCCCCGGCGGCGATCGAGGCGCTCGCCGCGATCCTCGGTCCGCGGCTTAAGCAGGACGGCCTCGAGCCGCTCTTGCGCGAGATCGAGTTGCCGGTCGCACGGGTGCTGGCCGCGATGGAAGCCGAAGGTGTCGGCGTGGACGCCGATGCGCTGGGCGCGATATCCGCCGAATTTGGCACCGAGCTCGAACGGATCGAAGCCGCGACCTACGCGATCGCCGGCAAGCCGTTCAACCTCAATTCGCCGACCCAGTTGCGCGCGGTGCTGTTCGACGACCTCAAGCTCTCGGCCAAGGGCCTCAAAAAGACCAAGAGCGGCTATTCGACCGACGCCGACTCGCTCGAAAAACTCTCCGCGGTCCATCCGCTGCCCAAAAAAATTATCGAGTACCGTACCCTAGCCAAGCTCAAATCGACTTACAGCGACACGCTGCCGACGCTCATCGATCGGACCGACGGGCGCATTCATACGTCGTTCCATCAGGCGGTGACGGCGACCGGACGCCTCAGTTCGACCGACCCCAATTTGCAAAACATCCCGACCCGCAGCCCCGCGGGCCGCCGGATTCGGCGGGCCTTCGTGCCGCGCCCCGGCGCGATCCTGCTTTCGGCGGATTATTCGCAGATCGACTTGCGCATCCTGGCGCATCTTTCGGGCGACCCGACCCTGATCGAGTCCTTTGCCCGCGATGAGGATATTCATGCGCGCACCGCGGCCGAGGTTCTGGGCATCGCACCCGACCGCGTCGACGCCGAGGCCCGGCGCCTCGCCAAGGTGATCAACTTCGGCATAATTTATGGCATGGGACCGCAACGCCTGGCGGGTGAGCTGGCGATTCCGATCGCCGAGGCTTCGGCCTATATCAAACGCTACTTTGAGCGGCTGGCCGGCGTGCGCGCATGGTTCGATAGCACCCTGGCCGAGGCCCGCGAGCGCGGCTACGTGACCACGATGTACGGGCGGCGACGCTACCTGCCGGAATTGACCGGTCCCGACGGCGGAGCGCGCGCACAGGCCGAACGCATCGCGATCAATACGCCGATTCAGGGCAGCGCCGCCGATCTGATAAAATTGGCGATGGTCCGCTTGCATTCGACCATCAGTGAGCAGAAGCTGGCGGCTCGCATCCTCCTGCAGGTGCATGACGAGCTGCTGCTCGAAGTCCCGCGGGACGGACTGGAGCCGGCCGACGATGCGGTGCGGCGGGAGATGGAGGGAGTTGCCGCGCTGCGGGTTCCGCTGCGCGTGGAGGTTAAGTCGGGACTCAATTGGGCCGAGATGACGAGTCGCTGACCAGGAGCATCGCGCCGGCGTGAATTTCCCGGGACATTGGCCGTCTAACCCTGTTGAGTAGAGCACTGCGTCCAGAGGCCGACGAAACCGAGCTCCTCCAGCGAGCTCGCCAAGGTGATCAGGAAGCCTTTGGCGCTTTGGTCGAGCGCTATCAGCGGCGCGTGGTCGGCGTCGCCCAGGCGGTGGTCCACAATCAGGATGACGCGATTGAGCTGGCTCAGGAAACTTTCGTTCGCGCGTATGAGAATCTCGCTAAATTCGAATCCCGTTCAAGTTTTTCCACCTGGCTTTACCGGATTGCGGCCAACCTTGCGATCGATTTCCGCCGCCGTGAAGGGCGCCATCTGGTGCTCCGCGGCGAGGACGCCGAAAACGAATTCCAGCGCCTGCCGAGTCCTCGTGGCGATTCCTTTCAGGAGACCGCCCGCGGCGAACTCAACCGGCGCATCAATGGAGCTTTGGGCGAGTTGACGCCGGAACATCGCGCCGTGATACTGCTACGGGAAGTGGAAGGGCTGTCCTACGACGAGATCAGCGACGTGCTCGACGTTCCGCGCGGCACCGTGATGAGCCGGCTGCATTATGCGCGCGGCCGCCTGCGCTCCATCCTCAAAGACCTTGGTGGGAGCTGACTCGGGATGGCTCGATGTGACGACATAAAATTATTGCTCGGTCCCTTCGAGGACGGCGAACTCGAACCGCACGAGATGCAGGAAGTCGCGCGCCACGTGGTCGCCTGCGCAGCCTGCGATGGCGAGTTGGCCGACTACCGCGCACTCGGCCTGGCACTGCGCGGCGGCGCCGAACTGCCGGACCTCACTGGCTTTGCCGCGGCGGTGCTCGAACGGATCGACCATCTGCCGGTTGTGCTCGGCACGCGCGTGCGGCGCTTTTTCAATTCCTTTGCCGGCGGCATCGGCGGCACCCTCGCCACCGCGATGGCGACTGCGGCTGTCGCCGTGATCACCGCCGTCGTGCTGACGCCCTACGCCCGCCAATTCACCTTCGGTTTTGCAAATCCGCCGCAGGTCGCGGCACACGTGGCGGCCGGTTTTGCGCCCGCCGCGCCCTTCGCGCTGGCCAGCGGCGCGTCGCCGCATGCCGTGACTGTGGCATCCAGCGTGCGGGCGGTCCATCCGGCTCTCGCCGGCGGCGCCAATACGCTCCCGGCCGCCAGTGCGATCGATCTCGCCAGCCAGCGCAACGCCGACGACGCCGCCGCCGATAACGCCCTGGCCGATTCCACTGCCGACCACGGCCCGAGCACGGTAATTTCGCGGCTCGAGGCCAGCAGCCCGTCGGTCGCGGTCTGGAGCGAGCCGCAAACCGATACGACCGTCATCTGGGTACCCGACCAACAACCCTGATTATGAATCGGCGGCTAATCCTCGGCCTGCTGCTGCTGGCGACGCTGGTGCGATCCCCGATCGCATCGTCAGCCAGCAACGCCGCATCGACCCACCACCCGCGCGTGATTCGCCTGCGCGTCGACTCCGTGATGGCGGCGAACACTGAAGAGGGCATGGACGATCGGCTTTCGCACACCCCGATGGCGCCGCGGCTCAAGGCGCTCTTCGAGTACACCACCTATCGCCTGATCGTGCATCAGGAAAAGCTCACCGTATGCGGCCGGATGGTCGCCTTTGAACTGCCGGGCGGACGCATCCTGCATATCGCGCCGCGCGCCGTCGATGGCGACATGATCTCAATGGAACTGGTGCTGTTCGAGGGGCCGCGGCCGGTGATGTCAACCGACTTGAAGCTGATGAATCACGCCCTGCTGATTGTCGGTGGCCCGCGCTACGAACAGGGGATGCTGATTACCACTATCCGCACCGACGCGCCGGCGAGCGCTGCCGAGTCCGCCGTCCAGCACGCGGCTGACTCATCCACGGCGGCCGACGCCGCTCCGGCAACGCCGCCCAGTCCGCCGACGCCCGCCGGACCTGTTCCCGCCGAGTCCTCCGGCGCGCCACAACCCTGATATACAGCTCCGCCCTCGTTCGCCGACCAGCCGTTGCGGCCCGCGCGCGCAGCGTAATTGCGAGCGGCCCACCATGCGCGCGCAGGCGGAACGCCGCTTCAGCGCGGCGCCATCCGCAGCGCGCCATCGAGCCTGATCGTCTCGCCATTGAGCATCGCGTTTTCCACGATATGGCGCGCCAGCCCGGCATATTCCGCCGGCCGGCCGAGACGCGACGGAAACGGAATCATCGCGCCCAGCGCCTTGCGCGCCGGGTCGGGCAGCAGCGCGAGCATCGGCGTGTCGAAGGTGCCCGGCGCGATCGTGCAGACCCGGATACCCATCGAGGCCAGGTCGCGCGCGATCGGCAGCGTCATGCCGACGACGCCGCCCTTCGACGCCGAGTAGGCCGCCTGGCCAATCTGTCCGTCGTAGGCGGCGATCGATGCGGTGTTGATGATCACGCCGCGCTCGCCTTCACTATTAGGCGAATTTTTTGCCATTTGGGCGGCAGCCAGGCGGATCACGTTGAACGTGCCGATCAGGTTGACCTGCACGACCTTGGTGAAGAGTTCGAGCGAATGCGGTCCCTCTTTGGAGATCGTGCGCTGCGCGCGGCCGACGCCCGCGCAATTGACGGCGATATGGAGCCCGCCGAAGCGCTGCGTGACCGCCGCGATCGCCGACTCGACCGCGGGGCCGGCGGCCACGTCGGCGGCGACAAACAATCCCCGATCGCCCAACGCTTCGGCCACCTGCGGTCCCGGCGATCCGGGCAGATCCAGAATTACGATCTTCGCCCCGCCGGCCGCGAATTCGCGCGCGGTGGCCTCGCCCAGGCCCGAGCCGCCGCCGGTGATTACCGCCACTGCGTCCTTGAGATTCATTTCGACCTCGCGGTTTTGCAACTGCCCGATCATAATGCGCATGCGGGCGGCCGAGGTAAAGGCGATCGAAGTCCGCGGCGGCGCGGCCGGCGATAGCCAATCATCGGCGCTCGACGTTTTTTTATTCCCAAAGCCCATGCAAACAGGCAAAGTCTATCCGATCGATTGCGGGCGCGGCCGTTCGGCCGGTCGCGCGGCCGGCTGATCGCGGCCATCGACCATCGCATGGTTCGCAACGGGCGCCGCCGCGACCGCCGCGGCCGGCGCCGCAAGGGGGGCTGAACATGGCGGAGCTGTTATCCGATCACCTTGCCGGGCTGATCGACAACCTGACTAATCTCAGCAACGCGGTCGATTCCGGCAAACGCCAGAATCTCTTCAATGCGTTGCGCGCCGCGCAACAGGAGGCCTTGGCTAAGGGCATTACCCTGGTCGACGGCGCCTCGTCCGCCGAAATCGCCGGCCAGATCGGCGGCCTCGATGCGGGCGACGCGGTCGCCGAGGCGATCGGGATCCGCGAGATCGCCGGCGGCGGCGCCTACGAGGAATTCGATCCGCGTTGGGTCGAGAGCGCGCTTAACTATTACAAGACCGGCAAGCCGCACATCGCCTTTCCGCGCCACGACGATCCGAAGCATCCGGTCGAGCCGCTGCAGACGCTGGTCGCCAAATCGGAAATCCGCATCGCGATCGCCGGCGACTGGGGCACCGGTGAAGCGGCCGCGCGGGCGGTCGGCGCGCAAATGGCCGCAATGAAACCGCATTACACGATTCATCTCGGCGACGTCTATTATTCGGGGCTGCGCGCCGAGGAGCAGGACAAGTTCGTGAACCTCTGGCCCGCGGGCACGGTCGGCTCGTACACGCTGAACTCGAATCACGAGATGTATTGCGGCGGCGACGGCTACTTCAACGTCCTGCTGAACAACGACAAGTTCAAGGCGCAGCAGGGTTTGAGCTACTTCGCCCTGACCAACGACGATTGGCTGATCATCGGACTCGACACCGCCTATTTCGCCTACTACCTGAGCCTGCTCTATGAGCAGGGCGCGCTCTTCGAGCCCGACGCGAACAAGGAAAAAGACGGCATGTTCCAGCTCCAATGGCTGCAGAGCGTGCTCCAGAGCCGCGGCCAAAAGCGCGTGATTATCCTCACCCATCACGACGGCTTCGACATTCATCCGATCACCGCCAGGGTCACGCCCAAGCCGCTCTACCAGCAGGTCACCGGCCAGCTCACCAACGTCCACGACTGGTGGTGGTACTGGGGCCATGTGCACGGCGTGATCGTCTACCGGCGGATCTTCTTTCCCAATAACGCGGGGCTGACGCCGCGATGCGTCGGGCATGGCGCGATTCCCTACTTGCCGTTTCCGCGCGATTTTAGCCGCCTGACCAACGGCACCGTGGCAGTCGAATGGTCCGAGACCGATCTCGCCAATCACGGCGGCGACGCGCGCCGCGCGCCCAATGGCTTTATGCTGCTCACGCTCGAGGGCGCCGTGCTGCACGAGCAGATGTACGACGAGGGCGGGCGGCTGCGCTGGTCGAATTTTTAGCCACGCCGGCCCAGCGCGCTGACGGCCATCTCCGCGTCCCCGATCCCGAACCTACCGACGGCCGGCCGCCCGGCCAGGAGTACTCCGCCCATGTTCACGATGGATAAAAGACTCGGCTACGTCGCGATTGCGTCGATCCAGGACGCGATCGCGAGCGCCTTTGCCGGCCAGCTTCCGCTCGCCGCGATTCAGGCCACCGCCGGCACTTCGCTCAGCCACGAACTGCGCTCGGGCCAGGTGATTCCGCGCAACCTGATGCTCGACTTCTCGCCGATGCTCGACCTGCTCCATCTGGCGCGTCTGGGCCAGACCGGCCTCGACGCCAATACCATCCTCAACTCGCTGGCCGATCCGCTAGGCCAACTGCGGCGCATCTTCGATGGCGGCGATCCGATGGCGGTGTTTTCGCGCGCAATGGATTTTATCGGCCGCAAGCCCGACCTGACCAACCTCGCGGGCGTCCTCGGATCGTTTCTCGAAGGCCAGTTCGGGATCGCACTGTCATTGATCACGACCTTCAAGAATCTGACCGACCCGTCATTCCCGCAGGTGATCACCGATGCCTGCCTGGAATACTTCTTCGGCGCCGACGGCTACCTGACGGTCGATGACATCCGCATCGCGCCGCCGATGCAGACCAGCGCCGCAGCGGATCGGCCGGACGCCCCCGCCGACGGCGTCAGCCGCCGCAATGCCGAACGCTATGTCCGCGATATCATCGGGGTGATCGTCGAGGCGACCGGCAACGTGCAGTACCGCCTGCGTGATCGGTACCATAAGATGCTCGCGCAATTTCCGGCCGCTCAGCAGCCGATCGCGCGGCGCTGGTTTACCGGCTTCGGCGCGATGGCCGAAGCCGGTCTGACCACCGCGGTCGAGGAGACGCTGCTAGGCATCGGCCAGTTCCAGGTCAACCATGTGATGGCGGCGGCGGCGGGTGCCTTCGCCGGCACCGCCGCGCGCAAAGCCACCCAGCACGTCTTTTTGAGCGAACTCGGCGTGTAACGACGACCGATTAATCTGCGGCCGGACCGTGTCGCGCGCGCGTCTAAATATGATGCCGCGGGCCCTCACGAGCCCCCGGCATCGCACGCTTGCGATAGCGCCTGTCGATCGGCGCGCGCTGCCCGGCGGCTAACTCAGGTCGGCGACGCGCGGCATGACCTTGGTCCAGAACTGTTCGAGGATCCGCAGATTGCGCTCATGCGGCACCAACCCGTTGTAGATCCACGCGAAGAGCCATTTGACCGGCAGCCGCTTGAGCAATTGCTCGAGCTGGCGCGTCACCGTATCGACCGATCCGACCAGCGCCAGGCTGTTGTCGAACAGGTCGGGCATCTCACCGGTCTGGGGATTCTCCATCGCCTTGGAAAAGCCGAACGGCGCGAACCATTCGTGGCCGACGAAGTAGCCGCTCTGCTTCCACAGCGCGCGCGCCTCCTCGTCGGTGTCGGCGATTATGATGTCGCGCAGCACACCCATCCCCTGGCCGGAGGGCTGGCCCGAGACCTCCGCGTACAGGTCGATCAGATGCCGCTCGTAAGTCGGGAACAGCGGCGGAATCACCGCCGTAACCCCCTCCTGCGCGCACCAGCGGATACTGCGCTCCGACGAAGCGAAGGGCTGGAAGATTGGCGGATGCGGCTTCTGCACCGGTTTCGGCACCACGCTCACCGACTTGACGATGCCGTTCTCGATGCCGCGACCCCATTTCTGCGTCGCCTCGATATTCCACGGCGTCGCCCCCGGCGGCACGCGCCAGTACTTGCCCTGGTAGCTCAGCGAATCTTCGGTCCAGGCCTTTTTGATGATCTGGTAGCACTCTTCGAACGCCGCGCGGTTGGCCTCGTCGATCGCGTCGTGCTGATGCGGATGGGCGCCGTGAATCCCGTGGGTCTGCTGCGCCATGATATCGACCCAGCGCCGCTGGTAGCCGCGCGCAAAGCCCGCATTGGCCCGGCCCCCGGTCATGTGGTCGAGCATCGCGATATCTTCGGCCACGCGAATCGGATTGTTGGCCGGCAGCACCACGCCCAGTTGTCCCACGCGCAGCCGCTTGGTCTGCATTCCAATATACAGATCGAGCAGCACCGGATTGTTCGAGACCTCAAAGCCCTCGACGTGAAAATGATGCTCGGTGAAGTTGATCGATTCATAGCCGAGCGCGTCGGCGAGCTGGGCCTGCGCGGTGATCTCGCGCAGCATATCGGCATAGGCCGCGCCGTTGAGTCCGACCATCCCCTTTTCAACCTGAGCCCGGGTCCCCACTCCCGGCAAATAAAACAGCGATACCTTCATGCTTACTCCGTTTTGGTGCGATCGTGAGGTTTGAATCTAAATCAGCGGTCCGAGCCCGGCAAGCCGCCTCCGGGAGCACGCTTGCGATCGCGGCCCGCGCCGCACGCGCCGCGCCGGCCCTACGATTCGCGCAGCCCTCACGCAATGATGCTGAAACGCATAACGCGACACGCCGGCCACCGATGCGCGATTCGATCGCCAGGCGCCGCTGACGCGAGCCCGCTTAAGCGCCTATAAGAAGCGCGCTTACGTGGTTTGGCGCGGAGGTTCCTCGGAAGGTCTGCGCTGCGGCACCGCGCCGAACGGCGTAATCCGGTAGGCTTGGGTTGCCAATAGCGGCGGCTGGCGAATCGCCCAGATCAGCGCCACGATCCATCCCGCGATTGTCCAGCCAAAAAACAGGTTCATGATAAAGATGCTGCGCGAGTGCGGATGGTAACTGTTGATCGCCGCGGCCGTTGGCAGGAAATACACGAACACGATCAACAGCGGCAGCAACGCGAAGAAGATCGTGTCCGACCAGGTTTGCTGGCGCGTCAACGGCATCGTCGCCAGACTGCACAGGAAGGCGAAGCCGACGATGAAGGCCCACAACTTATGTTCCGGCGCGAATCCCAGCAGGCGCCCCGACCAGGCGGAGAGCACTCCCGCCACAATCAGCGAAACGCCGATCGAGATCGCCAGCGTGGAAAGCTCATCAAGAAATGCGGGATCGCTGAAACTGCCCATGTTTTACTCTGGCTCGAGTCTGGATTAGTTCTCTTTATGTGTAGCGCGTATCGCAATTTAAGTCAAATATACCATCTTAAACTAATCATAGCCTATAATAAACGTAATTATTTTTCTTGGCAATCTCATAGTTAATCATCGCGATAGAATGGTGGAGTTTCGTCCCGAGTCTGGACCGGAGTCCCAATCACGGCGATTCGCGGGCGGCCGTGCTTTGCGCTAAAGACGGAGCTATGAGTCTTGAACCTGGCCGGTCTTCCACCCCTTCCGGCACTGAAACCGCGCTGGTCGGTTCCCTCCCACTGCGACGCGATCCACGATTCTTAAGCGACTTGATCGCGGTCCTCTTTATGGGCTTCATCGCGGCCGTCGCCAGCGCGCTGGGCGCGATCTACATCCTATTTCCTGAGTTGGGCGCACTCTCCTGGGACGTCTTTGGCCGGCCGCGCGGACGCTGGGCCGCGGCGCCACTGATGCTCGCCCTGACTCCCGCGCTGACCGGTACGCTGGGCACCGTGGTCACGCGCTCGCTGCCTTATGGATTCGTGTCGGTAATGCTAATTGTGGCCGGCTCGGTCGGGATTATCGCGGCCCTGGACTCGCCGATCGCGCCGGCAATCTCCGCCGGCTTGCTGCCGCTGGTGCTTGGCGTCACCAGTTGGCTCTATCCGCCGGGTATTCTGTTCGGCTCAACCCTGCTCGCCGCGCTATCGATTCCGTGGCAGCGCCGGATGCTCGCCCGTGATGCGGCGCTCGAGCCACCAATCGAATGCGACAGTGCCGAGGGATCGTCGGCACCACCCGCCCAGCGCTGGCTGACCGCGCTCCTGAGCTTCGTGCTGGTCGCCGAACTCGCCGTCCGGATTACCGGTATGCGCTTTATCCTGTTTCCGCCGCTGGTGGTCATCCTCTACGAGATGCTGCGCCATCCGGGCGACTGTCCGTGGACCGGCAACACCGTGCGCCTGCCGATCGTATGCTTTATCGCGGCGGCGGGCGGCTATTTTTTCCACGCGCACATTGGCTTCGTGCCGCTAGCCGCAATTGTCAGCATGGCGTGGGGGGTCGCCACCCTGCGCGCAACCCGCGTTCACGTGCCGCCGGCGCTGGCGGTCGCATTGCTACCAATGGTGATGAGTCGGGCGACTATCGGCTACCCGGTCGCGGTCGGACTCGGCACCACGCTGGCTTCGCTATGGTACGTCGGCTTCGCGCGCTGGACGTTGCGGGCCAACGCCGCATCGGAGGTCTGAAGGGCCTTTTCGACGGGCTAATCCGATGCAATCGCCGCCGTCGCTCGGCCGAAAACCGATGCCAAGTTAATTTGGCACCTGCCAGTAGAAATTTCACCTTTCCGCGAACTTTTACTGAATTGCAAATCGATCGATCGCTCGTCGGCGCCTAATGCCGATACATTCCCGCCTATTATCCGGTACTTTGCCCTCCGGTATTGGTCCGAATTGTGTTCGGTCCCGATATTGCACAGTAAACGCCCGTCCATGCACATGCTTCGCCCGATCGCCATTGTGATCGCTTTCGCCGTCCTCATCGGAGTGGCCGATTCGCCGCGCGCATGGTCCGTCGAAGGCGTCTGCAACCCGAACGCCGATTACTTTCTTGGTACCGAAGACTACGTCCAGGCCATCGCGAGCCATCGACGTCTGATCGCGCTGCAACCCGACAACGCCTTCGCCCATTACCATCTGGGTTTCGCCTACGGCATGACCGGAAACCGCGCACAGGAACTGGCCGAATATCGCGAGGCAGCAGCGCTCGGCCTGCGTCAATGGGATCTCTATCTCAATCTCGGTCGCGCGCTGCTCGAAAGCGGCGACCTGCCCGGCGCGACCGACGCGCTGACCACCGCGGTCGCGCTCGGCCCCGACCATCCGGAAAGCCATTTTAACCTGGGTCTTGCTTACGAACGGCGCGGGATACTGCCTGCGGCGCGCGAACAGATGGCCGCCTCGCTCAAGCTCGACCCCAATCAACCCGACGCGCGCAATATGCTGGGACTTATTTATGCGGAAGCGGATGATTACTCACACGCTCGTCAAATATGGACTGAACTGGTTCGTACCCAGCCCGATTTTGACCCGGCCCGGCGCAATCTGGCAATCCTTAATCACATGGTCGACGGACCAAATCGCGAGCACGCCCCCGATCTTCGTGAACTCCGCACCGCATCCGCAGCCGATCCGCGCTGACCAGGCTCTCGAACGGCCGCGCGCCCCGCACGCCTGTACGATCTCGCGCGGCGCCGACCGCGGCGAGGAGAAAACGGCAGCCTGACCTGGGCGGCCCGCTCCGCCGATCGATTTCCGACCCCGCATGACGCGCGTCCGGGTGCCGTGCTCGGGATCGACCATCTGTAATGCCGCGCGCGGAGCGCTATACTATCCACCACAGATCGCGACTCGAATGCGCCGACGATCGCGACGCCGCACTGGGCGCGCGCCGCGTCCTCGTGCGAAAACTGAATATTCGACCGCCGCCCACATGCGGAGTCTCAATAACCTCATCGCGCGCGTTCGCTTCGCGCTGACGGCAGTTACTGCGCTCGCCATCCCCGGCGCATTCGCCGCGCTGCTCGCGGCTGCGACCCTCGCCGGATGCGCCGTCGCGCAGCCCTCGCTCCCCGCGCTGACCGCACCGGCTCCCGCACCACCGTTGCCCTTCAAGGGTCGGCTGGTCAGCGGCGACCCGGAGGAACTGCCCCCGGCGGTGGCCCGGTCGCTGTCCAGCACCGCGCCCGTCACGTTCTCTTATCAGGAGGAGCTGACCCACGACGAATACCACCTCCCGCTCGCCTTCTCAGCGCTCGATCCGGTGACCTATATCGGCGCTCCGCTGGGCGATTACGGCGTCACCGCCAGCGCGACGCTGTCGATTTTCGACGGCGATCGCGTGCTGGGCGATTATACCGCCAAGGCCCACGTCTCGAAGTCCTATAATCTCTTCGCCGAGCCGACCCATCGCGAACTGGAACTCGCGGCGCGCGCCGCCGTGCGCGATCGAATCGATCAGAAGCTGGCCGCGGACATGGACCGTCTAGCCGCCGCGGCCAATGCGACCGCCGCGAACCCTCCTGCGGCCGGCGTGAATCCTTCCGCGACGGCCGCTGGCCCATGAGATGAATCGCCGGTGGCGGGCGCTGATACTCTGCGGCGCTGCGATCGCGCTCACCGGATGCGCCGATCAGGGGCCGGTCTTTGCGCGCGCCTACGCTGCGCCGCACAACGCGACGATCTATGTCTACCGCCCGTACAGTTATGCTGGCGTATTGCTGCGTCCCGCCGTGACCTGCGGCGACGACACCGTGCGGATCGGTCCGGGCGGCTACCATGCCTTCGTCGTGCCGACGGGCAAGACCGTCTGCAGCGTCGCCACCGAAACCGCCGACCAGGTCGAACTCGACGCCGACCCGCGGGTCTATTACATCCGCGAGGAGATCGGCTGGGGCCTGCTCACCGGCCATCCGCATCTCAATCCGATCGATACCGATACGGCACAGACCGAGATCCAGAAGTGCGTCCGCGAACCGTGATCGCCCGCCACGGCGACAGCTCCACTGCCAGCGCTCTACATAATCGGACGCGGGCGCGACTCGATCACACTTCCTTTGGGGGGCGCTATGGAGGGATCGCTGCCTTGAGCGCACCGCACAAGTCGTCCGCGCGTATACACTGCGTCTACACGGAGAATCTAAGCTTAAAAAAAGGTGGCGCGCCCTGAGGGATTTGAACCCCCGACCCTCAGATCCGTAGTCTGATGCTCTAATCCGCTGAGCTAAGGGCGCGCTGCAAGAACCTTCCATTCTCCACATCCCGCGCGCCGCCGCAAGATGTCGCATGCGCTCAGGGCGCAAGGTGCGCCGCCGGCAGGCCGACGATCACCGTCGTGCCCTCGCGCAGGCGGCTCTCGATTCTAAGCGTGCCGCGATGGAGCTGCACGATATGCTTGACGATCGCCAGACCCAGTCCGGTGCCGCCAAGTTCGCGCGAGCGCGCCCGATCGACCCGATAGAAACGCTCCGTCAGGCGCGGAATATCGGCCGCCGGAATGCCCTCGCCGGTATCCGCGATCGCGAACTCGACGCCCGCCGCGCCGCCCTCGGCCGCCGGGCGCGCCGCGCCGTTGACCACGCCCGCGGCGTGGGCGCTACGCGCCTGGGCGACGACGGTGCCGCCGCGCGGGGTGTATTTGAGCGCGTTGTCGAGCAGGTTGATCATCACCTGGTGGATCCGATCGCGATCGCCGGGGATATTCGGCAGCCCTTCGGCGCAGCGCACTTCGAGCGCGATCCCGTTGCGGCGCGCCTGCTCGCGCATCAGCTCGGCCGCCTCGTCGAGCACCCGGCGCGGCTCGAGCGGCTCGAACTTGAGCGGCGCCAGCCCGCGCTCGAGTTCCGAGAGCGAGACCAGGTCGTCGATCAGGCGTGCGAGGCGGCGCGACTGGCGCTCGATAATCGACAGGAAGCGCCGCTCGGTCTCACGATCGTCGACGCCCTGAGCGAGCGTTTCGGCGTAACCGCAGATCGCCGCCAGCGGCGTGCGCAGCTCGTGCGTGAGATTGGCGACGAAGTCGGCGCGCACGGTCTCGAACGACTTGAGCCGCGTCAGATCGTGAAACACCAGCACGCGCGCCGCGGCGATCTCGCCGGCCTGGCGGATCGGCGCGGCGCTGACCTCGAGATGGCGCTGTGCCGGATGCTGGATCGAGATCTCGCCCGAGATGACCTCGCCGGCGGACGCGTTGGCCCGGCCGACGAATTCCTGCAGGCGCGGGTCGCGGCACAACTCGACGAAGTCGCGGCCGCGATAGTCGGTCTCGGGGGCCAGCCCGAACAATCCGCGCGCCGCCCCGTTCATCATCACGACCTGGCCGCGCAGGCCGGTAACCACCACCGCCTCGGTCATCCCGCGCAGAATCGCGCCGAACTCCTCGCGGCCCTCATCCAGCGTCTCGCGCTCGGCGATCAAGGCGTCGGCGGCGTCGAGCAGGCGGCGCTCGGCGCGGCTCAGCGCGTCACCGCCGTCGGGTACCAGATGCGAGGGTAACTGGCGATCGGCCAGCGCCGCCGCCATCGCATTGAGCCGCTCCGCGTGGCGCACGAGTATGCGGTTGAGCGCGCCCGCGGCGAGTGCGCCGCCGCCCAGCGCGACGCCAATCACCGCCGCGCTCCACCAGGGGGAAAACGCGCCGGCCGCACTCAGCGCAATCAACACGGCCGCCGGCGGGGCCGCGCTCGCGGCGATAACGATGGCCAGGCGCGGCAGCAGCGACCTACCCCACGGCCGCGCCGAGCGCCTCGGGATTGAAGCGATAGCCGACGCTGCGCACGGTCAGGATCAGCTCGGGATTGGCGTCGTCGCGCTCGACCTGCTGGCGCAGGCGGCGCACATGCACGTCGACCGTGCGCGGCTCGACGAAGGTATCGCGGCCCCATACCAGGTCGAGCAGTTGCTCGCGGCTGTAGACGCGCAGCGGATGCTGCACGAAGAAGCGCAGCAGCTCGAATTCGCGCAGCGCCAGATCCTTGGGCGTACCGTCGACGAAAACCTCGTAGGTCGCGAAATCGATCTTCAGCCGGCCGCGATCGTAGGGCGCGGGCGCCTGCGGCTCGCTCGACGCGTTGGCGCGGCGCAGCAGCGCCTTGACCCGCGCGACGACCTCGCGCGGACTGAACGGCTTGACCACGTAATCGTCGGCGCCCATCTCGAGCCCGAGCACCCGATCGACCTCGGCGCCCTTGGCGGTGACCACCAGGATCGGCAGGCGCGCGGTCTCGGGATTCGAGCGCATCCGGCGGCACAATTCGAGCCCCGACATCCGCGGCAGCATCAGGTCGAGCACCAGCAGATCGGGCAGCCGGCGGGTCAGGCGTTCAAGGGCCTCGGCGCCGTCGCCGGCCTCTTCGACCGCGAAGCCCTCCTGCGTGAGGTTGTAGCGCAGCAGCTCGCGGATATCGCCCTCGTCCTCGACCACCAGGATCTTGTGCCGTACGCGGTCGCGATTGGTTTCAGCCACCTGCATGCTCATGCTTTTTTCTTTTCCATGTGCCGGATCGTCCGGCCCTTGACCATGTAGACCACCATCTCGGCGATATTGGTCGCATGGTCGGCGATTCGCTCGAGATATTTCGAGACGAACAGGATGCGCGTGGCGCGCGGGATAGTCTGCGGATCTTCGGCCATGTAGCTGAGCAGTTCGCGGTAGATCTGATAGTTGAGCTGGTCGACCTCGTCATCGCGCACGATCACGTCTTCGGCCAGCTCGGTGTCGTCGCGCATGAAGGCGTCGAGGCTGTCCTTGACCATGGTCTGGGCAATCTCGGCCATCCGCGGGATATCGATATAGGGCTTGAGCTGCGGCTCCTCGTTGAGTTCGATCGCGCGCTCGCAGATGTTCACCGCATTGTCGCCGATCCGCTCGAGGTCGGTGGTGATCTTGAGCCCGGTGGTGATGAAGCGCAGGTCGCTGGCGGCCGGCTGATGCAGCGCGAGCAGGCGGATACAGCGCTCGTCCATCTCGGTGTCCATGCGGTTGACCTCGACGTCGCGCTCGACGGTCGCGCGCGCCTGGCCGGTGTTGCGGTTGACCAGGGCGTCGATCGCCTCGTCAATTTGCCGCTCGACCAGCCCGCCCATCTTGAGCAGGCCGGCACGCAGGCCGCGCAACTCCTCCTCGTACTGGCGATTCGTATGCTGCGGCTGTGTCGTGTCCATTGTCACCTCCCTCAACGCTAACCGAAGCGCCCAGTGATGTAGTCTTCGGTCTCGCGCCGCGCCGGCGTGGTAAAGATCTGCCGGGTCTCGCCAAATTCGATCAGGTCGCCGGTATACATGAACGCGGTGAAATCGGCGCAGCGTGCGGCCTGCTGCATATTGTGGGTCACGATGATGATCGTGAAATTTTCCTTGAGCTCGAGCAGCAGTTCCTCGATCCGCGCGGTCGAAATCGGGTCGAGCGCCGAGCACGGCTCGTCCATCAGGAGCACCTCGGGCTCGACCGCGAGCGCGCGCGCCACGCATAGGCGCTGCTGCTGGCCGCCCGAGAGGCTGGCGCCCGGGCGATGGAGGCGATCCTTGACCTCTTCCCACAGCGCCGCGCGCTTGAGACTTTTTTCGACCAGCACGTCGCGATCGGCCCGCGACAGGGCGACGCCGTTGAGCTTGAGCCCGGCGGCGACGTTGTCTTCAATCGACATCGTGGGAAACGGCGTCGGCTTCTGAAAGACCATCCCGATACGCCGGCGGACCTGCACCGCGTCGACCCCCGGCGCGTAGATGTCCGCGCCGTCGAAGAGCACCTGTCCGGTACAGGTGGCCCCGGGCACGACTTCATGCATCCGGTTGACGCAGCGCACCAGCGTCGACTTGCCGCATCCCGAAGGCCCGATAATCGCCGTGACGCGGTTCTCCGCGAAATTCAGACTGACCCCGTGCAGCGCTTCGTGCTGACCGAAGAAGGCACGCAGGTCGCGAACGATGACTTTATCGGGCATAGCTTAGCGGGCCACCCGCGCCGCGTCCCGCGTCACCCATCTTACGCCCAGCTCGAGCGCCAGCACGATAGCGGTCAGCACCAGCGCGCCGGCCCACGCCTGGCGCTGCCAATCGGCGAAGGGCGAAATCGCATAGGTATAGACCTGCACGGTCAGCGACGAGATCGGCTGGACCAGCGAAGTCGACCAGAACCGGTTGCCGAAGGCGGTGAAGAGCAGCGGCGCGGTCTCGCCCGCCACCCGCGCGATCGCCAGGATAACGCCGGTCGCGATCCCGCTGATCGCGGTGCGCGCGACCACCGACAGGGTGGTCCGCCAGCGCGGCACGCCGAGCGCCAGCGCCGCCTCGCGCAGTTCGTGCGGCACCAGCAGGATCATCTCTTCGGCGGTGCGCGTGACCAGCGGAATCATGATCATCGCGAGCGCTACCGAACCGGCCAGCGTCGAGAATCCGCCGGCCGGCCGCACCACTACGGTGTAGACGAAAATGCCCACCACGATCGACGGCACGCCCATCATCACGTCGGCCGCGAAGCGAATCGTCAGGGCCAGCCGGGTGCCGCGATTTTCAGCCAGGTAGATTCCGCCGGCGACGCCGATCGGCACGCCGATCAGGCAGGCGATCCCGACCAGTTCGAAGGTTCCGACGATCGCGTTGGCCATCCCGCCGCCGCCCTGCCCGACTGGCGTCGGCATGCGCACGAAGAAATCCCAGTTGACGCTCGCCGCGCCCATCTTGAGCAGGTAGCCGAGCACCAAAAACAGCGGGATCAACGCCACCACGGTGGCCGCGATCGTCACGCCGACCATGAAGTTACTCTTGAGCTCGCGCCATTGGTCGCGTCGGGTTTGCGCCGGTGTCTGCTGCATCAATTGACCTTTTGAAAGCGCCGCTGGGTCGCTCCGAAGACCAGCGCACGCGCCGCCACGTTGAGCACCAGACCCAGCACCAGCAGCACCAGACCCAGTTCGACCAGCGCCGCCAGGTTGAGCGTCGAGGTCGCTTCGACGAATTCATTGGCGATCACGCTGGCCAGCGTCGACGAGGGCGAGAACAGTGAGGCCGAAATCGTCGGGCTGTTGCCGATCACCATCGCCACCGCGATAGTCTCGCCGAGCGCGCGTCCCAGGCCCAGGATCACCGCGCCGATAATGCCCGAGACGCCGAACGGCAGCACCGCCATCCGCACCATCTCCCACTTGGTCGCGCCGAGCGCGAAAGCCGCCTCGCGCTGGGTGTCCGGCACGGCGCGAAAGACGTCGGTACAGACCGCCGAGATATAGGGCAGTACCATGATCGCCAGGATCACGCTGGCCGTGAACATGCTCACCGAGACGTGCGGCCCCTGGAACAGCGGCAAAAAGCCCAGATATTTCGCCAGCACCGGATCGGCGTAATCGCGCAGCCCCGGCCCCAGCACGAAGATGCCCCACAGGCCGTAGACCACGCTCGGAATCGCCGCCAGCAGTTCGACCAGAAAGCCCAGCTTGCGGCTGAGCCACTCGGGCGCCATCTCGCTCAGGCACAGCGCGACACCCAGGGCCAGCGGCACCGCCATCAGCAGCGCCAGCGCCGACGACACCAGCGTGCCGTAGATAAACGCCAGTCCGCCGTAAACGTCGTTGCCGGGATCCCAGTCGCTGCTGATCAGGAAGCCCAGGCCGAACGCCTTAATCGACGGCATCGCGTTGACCACCAGCTCGGCCGTGAGGCCCAGCAGCAGCACCAGCACCAGCAGCGCCATCGCCATGGTCGTCAGATTGAACACCCGATCGCCGATCGAGCGCACGCCAAAGGCGCGGGAGCGCGCTGCGCGCCTCGTCAAAGTAACCTCTTCCGCCACCGTATTTGCTAATTCAGCCAAGCTCGGATCGTCTTTCGAGTCGGTTCGCGATGATCGATTTGAATACCCCGGCGGCCCCACCACACCATTTAAGGATAACGACGAATTGTTACGGCAATGTTACGTTGGGGGAAATTGCGAGTTAATCGGGCCGGCGCATAGCTCTGGTCAGCCATGGTCCGCGGCATCGCCATTACGACGCTTTTATCGTCTCCGCGCCGCCCATATAAGGACGCAGTACGTCGGGAATGACCACGCTGCCGTCGGCCTGCTGATAGTTCTCCAGCACCGCGATCAGCGTGCGCGGCAGTCCCAGCCCCGATCCGTTGAGCGCATGGAGGAACTCGGTCTTGCCGCCCTTGACCGGACGATAGCGGATATTGGCGCGGCGCATCTGGAAGTCCGTGCAATTCGAGCATGAACTGACTTCGAGCCATTCGCCGAGCCCCGGCGCCCACATCTCGATATCGTAAGTCGCGGCGCTGGCGAAGCTGATATCGGCGGTGCACAACTGCACCACGCGATAGGGAATCTCGAGCCGCCGGCAGACCTCGCAGGCGTTCTCGACCAGCGCTTGCAGTTCGTCGTCGGAAGTCTCCGGCCGCACCAGCTTGACCATCTCGACCTTGTCGAACTGATGCCCCCGTTTGATCCCGCGCACGTCGCGCCCGGCCGACATCTTCTCGCGCCGAAAGCACGGCGTGTAGGCGGCCAGGCAGATCGGCAGCCGCTCGGCCTCGATCACCTCATCGCGATACATGCTGGTCAGCGGCAACTCGGCGGTCGGGATAAACCAGTAGTCCTCCTCGATATCGCGGTACATGGTGTCGGCGTTCTTGGGCAGATGGCCGGTGCTGGTCGCGGTCGCCGTGTTGACCATCAGCGGCGGCGCGATTTCACGATAGCCCTGCGCGCCGGTCTTGAGGTCGAGCATGAAGGCGATCAGGGCCCGCTCGAGGCGCGCGCCCAATCCCGACAAAATGTAGAATCGCGTGCCGGATAGTTTTACTCCGCGCTCGAAGTCGATGATGCCGAGCCGCTCGCCCAGCTCCCAATGGGCCAGCGGCGTGAAAGCGAACTGGCGCGGCTCGCCGACCGTGCGCACGATCACGTTGTCGGCTGCGCCCCGCCCGGTCGGCACATAAGCGCGCGGAAGATTGCGGATCCCCAGCATCAAGTCGGTGAAGCGACTCTCGGCCGCCGCCAATTGCGGCTCGCCGGCCGCGATTTCGTCGCCCAGCGCGCGCATCCCGGCGCGCCGCGCGTCGCGCTCGGCCGGTTCGAGCTTGCCCAGTTCCTTCGATTCGCGGGTGCGCCGGGCGCGCAGCTCGTCGAGTTCGAATTGCAGCTTGCGCCGCAGCGCGTCGGCCGCGACGATCTGATCGATCTCCGCGCCGTCGACGCCGGCCCGTCCCAGTTCAGCCTTGACCATCGCGGTCTGCTCGCGAATCAGCCTGATATCCAGCATGCGGAATGCGTCCTTCCATCGATGCGTCATAGCGACGCGTCCCGGTCAAAATGCGTTCTTGAGCAATTCCAGGCGCCGCGCGCGGCCCGCGCCGCTGATCGCGATTACGTCGAAGCGCAGCGGCCGCTCGCCGGTGCGATAGGCCCGCGCATAGGCCGCGGCCGCCCGCCGCACCCGCGCCTGCTTGCGCTCGTCGACCGCCTCGGCCGGCGTCCCCGCCGCGTCGCTGCTGCGCGCCTTGACCTCGACAAAGGCGATCGTGCCATGGTCGAGCGCGACCAGATCGATCTCGGCATGCGCCGCGCGATAATTCCGCGCCAGAATCGTGTAGCCGCAGCGTCGCAGATGGCGCGCCGCGAGATCCTCGCCGCGCCGCCCGAGCGGTACCGCGCGCCGCCACGGCAGCTCTTCGTACCAGCGGTCGAGCGCCCCGCCGATCGCGACGCGCCATCCACAGATCGCCTCGCGTATCCCCTCCCGCGTGATCATTCGCCTCGCGCCTCCCCGAGGCCATTGCGCCAAGCCCGCGCCGTCCACGTTTCACGCATACCCAGCTCATCCAGCGCGGACGCAGGCTATGAGTTAACCAGATATCCGCGATCGGGTCAGCTATCCGCTGGAGCCGACGCGCGGGGCGCCGCGCCTGACATGGCGCGCCGGTGATGTTACCATTCCGCGCGAGCCTAACCCGTATATAAGATAGCCGATACCATTATGGCCGAGAGCAGAACCGTCAGCGATAAAATCACCGTCGAGCAGGTGCGCCACGTCGCCCGCCTCGCCCGCCTCGAGCTGGCGCCCGACGAAGAGGTCAGCCTGCAGGCCAACCTGAGCGAAATCCTGACCTATATCGATCAGCTCAGCGAACTCGACACCGCCGCTATCGCGCCGACTCTGCAGGTCGGCGAGGCCGGCACGCCGATGCGCGCCGACGAAGTCACCAACCATCCGGCGCCCGACGAGATGCTCGCCAATGCGCCCGACCGCGTCGGCCATTTCTTCAACGTGCCGAAGATCATCGAATGACGGGCATGGGGAGCGGGCGAGTCTGCGCAGCCGCGGCTTTAATCAGTCATGGGGAGCGGGCGAGTCTGCGCAGCCGCGGCTTTAATCAGTCATGGGGTGCGGGCGAGTCCGCGCAGCCGCGGTAATTGGGCATGGGGTGCGGGCGAGTCCGCGCAGCCGCGGTAATTAAATTATGACTGAACTTAATCGACTGACTATTGCCGAGGCGCGCGACCTGCTGCGCCGGCGCGAAATCTCCGCGAGCGAACTGACCCGCGAATGCCTCGAGCAGATCAAGCTGGTCGATCCCAAGCTCAACGCCTTTATCACGGTCTGCGCGCGCGAGGCCCATGAGCAGGCCGCCGCCGCCGACCTGCGGATTGCGGCGGGCGACGCGCCGGCGCTCTGCGGTATCCCGCTCGCGATCAAGGATATCTACGCGACCCGCGGCGTGCGCACGACCTGCGCCTCGAAGATGCTCGAGAACTTCGTCCCGCCCTACGACGCGACGGTGATCGCGCGGCTGCGCGCGGCCGGCGCGGTGTTCGTCGGCAAGGCCAACCTCGACGAATTCGCGATGGGCTCGTCGACCGAGAACTCGGCTTTCGGCCCCACGCGCAATCCGCACAACCTCGAGCGCGTGGCCGGCGGTTCGTCGGGCGGATCGGCCGCGGCGGTCGCCGCCGACCAATGCCTAGGCGCGCTCGGCACCGACACCGGCGGATCGATCCGCGAGCCGGCCTCGTTCTGCGGCGTGGTCGGCCTCAAGCCGACCTACAGCCGCGTCAGCCGCTACGGCGTCATCGCCTACGCCTCCTCGCTCGACCAGGTCGGCCCCTTCGCCAAGACCGTGCGCGACGCCGCCATCTTGATGAACGAACTGGCGGGCGTCGACCCGCGCGACTCGACCTGCGCGGCGCGCCCGGTGCCCGATTACGAGGCGGCCCTGACCGGCGACGTCACCGGGATGCGCGTCGGCGTGCCGAAAGAATATTTCGTCGACGGGATGAACCCCGAGGTCGAGGGCGCCGTGCGCGGCGCGCTCAACGCGTACGAGTCGCTGGGCGCGCGGATCGTCGAAATCTCGCTGCCGCATACCCGCTATGCGATCGCGGCGTACTATATCGTCGCGACCGCCGAGGCCAGCGCCAATCTGGCCCGCTACGACGGCATCCGCTACGGCCTGCGCGCCGCGGCCGACAACAATATCGAACTGTATAATCGCACGCGGGCGCGCGGCTTCGGCGCCGAGGTCAAGCGGCGCATCATGCTCGGCACCTTCGTGCTTTCGGCCGGCTACTACGACGCCTATTACCTTAAGGGGCAGAAGGTGCGCACGCTGATCCGCGGCGACTTCGAGCGGGCGTTCGGCGAATGCGACGTGATCGCGACGCCGGTCGCGCCGACCACCGCTTTTCGCCTGGGCGAGAAGATGGCCGACCCGCTGCAGATGTACCTCTCGGACATTTTCACGATTTCGGTCAACCTCGCCGGGCTGCCCGGCATGTCGGTGCCGTGCGGCTTCGATCGCGAGGGTCTGCCGATCGGCCTGCAACTGATCGGGCCGGCGTTTGGCGAAGAGGCGATGCTGCGTGCGGCCGACGCCTTCGAGCGCCGCGGCGCCGCCCCCCGCCGCGCCGCAATTTTATAAATTTTGCCACTATCGCTCCGCCATGAGTGCTGGTCATCCGCCACGATTTATTCAAGTGGCGGCAATACCACCTGAAACGCCGGCACTGGCTGTGGGCCCAGTGTGGACTCCGATTTCACGGTAACAGAATACGATCCAAAAGTTCCGCCCGGCGTGTCCGTCCATATGTCCGCGTCAAGGAACGGCGGCTTGCTACAGACCGGGCTTAGCGCGGTCTCCGCAATCAGCGTTGGCAACCCGGACGGTGAGCCGAATGTTTCGCAGCGCGCATTCTCATCTTGTTCCGCGAGCCCGGTAAAAATATTAATCAATTCGTCCGGGCCGGCCACATTGACCGCGTCAGTGGTCGAGGCGGTTGTGGCGTTGGTATTTGGATATGCGTATGCGGTGTAATCAGCGGAATTCTGGTCCGCGCCGCGATAAGATGTCAAAAATCCCGCTAGTTCGCCCCTTACGCAATAACCCGGTTTACATGTATCTGGAACCGGAGTAGTGGACATCGTGAATTGATAGGGTGTCGTATCATTCGTTGAATACTGATGGGTCGCTAGCCAGTATTGCCCAGTGGATCCGCAGTAGGATGGCACAGCTATGCTCGAAGAATTCCCTTGATTCGCAAGGGGAAGAAGCGACCATCCGGCAGGCAACGTTATATTGGTATTGGATGTAGGATTCCCCGCCTGGAGTTCCATGGCGAACACGTCTCCGTTTTGAGCGCCACTGGGAGCATTAACACTCGCGGTCGCGAGAGACGTGTTGCAATTATTGGGAGGTTCCGAATCAGTCGCATTCGCATAGCCGGCGAATTGGATCTGCGTCGGCAGCAAATACGACCCGGCGCCATGAGTGGCTATTGTGATCACGCCCGCGGGATTCTGCTCGATATCGGTCACCGGCACGTGTGGAACTATCCCCATGTCGTAATCCGACCAGGTGGCGCCACCGTCGGTGCTGCGATAGACCCCGATGTCGGTACCCGCCAATAGTGTGTTGCCCGTCGAATCGGTGTTATCGACCAGCAGCCGCAGCACGGACAGCGGCTCGCCGTTGTAGCTCGGAGCCGCAAGCGCGCTCCATGTCCCGGTGGCCAGACAACCGCCGGTGGTCTTGAAGATCGTCCCGGTTGGGGCCGTCGATCCAGCCGGCGCGTACATCGTCACATAGACCACAGCATGACCGGTAGCGGGATCCTTGAAGGGGCTGACCGTGATTCCGGTCGGAAACTGCGTCGAGGTCAGCGCAGTCAGAGTACCGTTGAGGAACTCGCGGGCGACACCGCCAGAGCTCGTTTTCGATCCCTTTAACAGCGCGGCTTTTTTCGCCGGCACCGACGGCCTACGGCGCCGCTCGGGGTCGAGACCGCCCACGCCGCCGCGCCGTTATTCATTGCCGCTGGCATTAACTAGTACGAGTTTGGTGAATGCCTGCTCCTCGAAGTTGGTTGGGAAAAGCTCAGTCCACGTGGCGCCGAGGTTGGTCGAATAAAATAGACCCCGGCCGTAATAGCAGTCAGCGCAGAAATTACCTTCGCCTGTGCCGACATAAACCGTTGGCGGGCTGGTCGTCGTATCTAGGGCGATGGCGCCGATCGCCTGCGTCGGATTTGGCAGCGTGTCCGAGATGCGGGTGTAGCTCGGACTCGAACCGTTGGCGCCGGTCACTATCCAGAGGCCGCCATTGGCGGTCCCCACGAACACGCGCCCTGACGTGGCCGGATCGGCGGCAGTCGCGGTTACTCGTCCGGACGCATTAAATGTCGGACCAACGAGGTAGCCACCGAAATTGGCTTTCGCCTGCGTGATCGGCTCGGGCCCGCTGAATTGCCAGCCAAGCGCCCAAGCCGAACCGGATGGACAACCAAGTATCAATGCAAGCAAGATGCTGACTGTTGAAATTATCGCGCTATAGCGCCGCCACTGTGGACAATTAACGATCATCTCCCCCTCCTTCGGACCGAAACGACGATAACTCGAGAGCGTGATTAACAATTAGTCAGCTAAAATGCACAAAAGTGTTATGATGCAGTTTGCGTATAAACACAAGTGTCTGCTAACGTCCGACTAATCTGTGAGGCTATGTTGCCAACGACATGGGGAATTCAAAGGAAAATGGAGGGGCCAATGAGCGAACGCGCAAGGATAGCGGTATTAGGAGCGGGGCTTGTGTTCATTCTCTTGGCTTTTGGCACTTCCTCGTCGGCGGGAGGCGGATGTGTAGGCTGCGGGACTCCGGTCCAAGTGCGTGATACGCAACACATTTGCCGGAGCGGGCAAGTTTTACGAGTCTATCCCGACGGCGCTAAAGATTGTGTTTTCCCTCCCCCGCGCAGCCAGGCCGACTGTGCTCCCGGTATGAAATTCACGCTTTTGCGCACCGGCCCCGGGTGTGCATTCCAGGACACACAGTCCGGGCCTTTCTGGCGCAATTTAGATCCTCCCGCGATTCGCTGCGAGCACGATTCCGACTGCCAGACAGGTTTTTGCAGCAGCGACGGTTTCTGCGGGCCGGGGTTCCACAACAAATAGCGCTCACGCGTTGATGAGCGGGCTAATGTACACACGCGCAAGAATAGCAGCGTTCGGAACGGGGCTTGTGTTCATTCTCTTGGCTTTTGGCACTTCATTGTGGGCGGGCGGATGCATAGGTTGCGGGACTCCGGTGCAAGCTGGAGGTAAACGATGGATGCGCGCCAAGAGCTAGTGGCCGTGTTTGTGGGGCTCGCGTTAACGCTGATGGCTACTTCGGCCATCGGTGGATCCGCGACGCCTTCGAGCAATCCTCAGAATGCCTGCCCCGGAGGCTGGGCAAGGGTTGCACATGCCGACGGCTCACATACCTGCGCTTGCCCTAAAGGAGACGTCCTGACGGTGAATCCTGACGGAACCAGAGATTGCGCCCGTCCCGCCCCCAGCAGCCAGGCGGACTGTCCAGCAGGCACGAAATTCATACGTTTAGCGAATGGTGCGGGATGCACTCCACAGGATGTTTCGGCCGTGCCAATCTGGCCCAACATCGATCCTCCGGCGATTCGCTGCGAGCACGATTCCGATTGCCAGACAGGTTTTTGCAGCAGCGACGGTTTCTGCGAGCCGGGGTTCCACAACAAATAGCGCTCACGCGTTGATGAGCGGGCTAATGTACGCACGCGCAAGAATAGCAGCGTTCGGAACGGGGCTTGTGTTCATCCTCCTGGCTTTTGGAACATTCGCATCGGCCGGCGGCGGATGTGTAGGCTGCGGGACTCCGGTGCAAGCTGGAGGCGAATGATGCGCGCTCGCTCATGGAAAGCAGCATTGGAAACAGGGCTCGTGCTTATTTTCTTGGCCTTCGGAGTTTCCGCCGAGGCGGCGGGCGACGCCGTCGCATCTGCGAAGGAGGCACAGAAAATTTGCGGCGCCGGTTATTTTCTAATCGTACATCCGGATGGCTCGAAGAGTTGCCTTGGTAGCCTTCCCCCGCGCAGCCAGGCCGACTGTCCTCCCAAATCGACCTTCCGAGTGATAGCGGGCGAAGGGGCGTGCACTCTTAATCTGGATAGTCCGGGTTACATAACTGGTGGGCACCCCGGCGATACCATACCGAATCCGTGCGAGCACGACTCCGATTGTCCGACGAGCTTCTGCGGCGCCGACGGCCGCTGCGCGCCGCCCACCGCCCAGCATTGACGATCCTCAGCCTTCGTCCAGACGCTAACCCGACGGCAGGTCATTTGTGCGCGGGGGCGTGCTAGAATTACCGAGCGATTTTGACGCATTGACGGTTCATACGATGACGCACGAAGAAAAATACGAAGCGGTGATCGGACTCGAAGTCCATACCCATCTGCTGACCCGCTCGAAGCTGTTCTGCGGATGCTCCGCGGCGTTCGGCGCCGGCCCCAACGAAAACGTCTGCCCGGTCTGCATGGGGATGCCGGGCGTGCTGCCGGTGCTCAATCGCCATGCGGTCGAGCTAGCGATCCGGATGGGCCTCGCGTGCCATTGCGCGATCGCTTCTACGTCGGTGTTCGCGCGCAAAAGCTATTTCTATCCGGACCTGCCCAAGGGCTATCAGATCAGCCAGTACGAGCTGCCGCTATGCCGCGGCGGCTACCTCGACCTGCCCGCCAACGGCCACGGACCGCGCCGCGTGCGCCTGACGCGGATCCACATGGAAGAGGACGCTGGCAAGAATATCCACGAGGCGGGCTCGAGCCTGGTCGACTTCAACCGCTCGAGCGTGCCGCTAATCGAAATCGTCAGCGAGCCCGATATCCGATCGGCCGAGGAGGCCGGCGCCTACCTGCGCGAGCTGCGCACGATCCTGCGCTACGTCGACGCCTCCGACGGCAAGATGGAGGAAGGGGGCCTGCGCTGCGACGTCAACGTCTCGGTGCGGATTCGCGGCGCGGCGGAGTTCGGCCAGCGCACCGAAATCAAGAATCTCAATTCCTTCCGCTTCGTCGAAAAGGCGATCGAGTTCGAGGTCGCGCGGCAAATCGACACGCTCGAAGCGGGCGGCCGCGTGAGGCAGGAGACTCATCTGTGGGACCCCGTGCGCGAAGAGACCCGCCCGATGCGCTCGAAGGAGTTCGCCAACGACTATCGCTATTTCCCCGAGCCCGATCTGCCGCCGCTGATGGTGACGGGCGAATTCGTCGAGGCGATCAGATCGTCGATGCCGCGATTGCCGGCCGAACTGCGCGCACACCTGATCGGCGAACTCGGCCTGACCGAATATGAAGCCGGCGTGCTGACCGAGGATCGCGCGGTCGCAGACTACTTCGCGGCGATGCGCGCGGTGGGGCTCAAAAACATCCGCACCGCCGCCAACTGGGTAATGACCGAAGTGCTGCGCGTGGTTAATGAGAGCGAGCGGCCGATCGGCGAGGCGGTGCCCCCGCCAAGCGAATGCGGCGCGCTGCTCAAGCTGGTCGAAGACGCGGCGATCAGCCTCAACGCGGCCAAGACCGCGTTCGCCGCGATGTGCGCGTCGGGCAACGGCGCGGCGGCCACGGTCGCGGAACTTGGCCTCGCGCAGGTTTCCGACGAAGCGGCGATCGCCGCGGTGTGCGATCGCGTGCTCGCGGCCGAACCCGACAAAGTCGCGGAATATCGCGGCGGCCGCGACAAGCTCTACGGCTTCTTCGTCGGCCAGGTGATGAAGGCGATGGGCGGCAAGGGCAATCCGAAAGTGGTCAACGAGATCCTGAAACAACGCCTCGCCGGATGATGCGCGCCCAGCGTGATCGACGATCGCGTCGGTCGCCCGCGTGCGCACTGCGCGCGGCATTTTTCGCGATCACCGCAATTACTCCGCGACCGCCTCCCAATAGCCAGTTCGGCTTAAGTCGACGACGCCCCGGGCATCGACGGCGCACCCGGCATCGTCGATGAACCCGGCATCGTCGATGAACCCGACATCGACGGTGCGCCCGGTATCGTCGATGAACCCGACATCGACGGTGCGCCCGGTATCGATGATGAACCCGACATCGACGGCGCACCCGGTATCGATGATGAACCCGGCATCGTCGATGAACCCGACATCGACGGTGCACCCGGTATCGATGACGAACCTGACATCGACGGTGCGCCCGGTATCGATGACGAACCCGACATCGAAGGCGCTCCGGTACTCTGCGCGAGCGCGCACAGCGGAACGCATAGCAGGGCGAGTGCTCCGGCCAACGGGATCAACTTCTTCATGGGGAAGGCTCTCTTTCTCCGCGTCGCACCGCCAGAGCGCCGCGAGGGGAGGGTACCCGAATTCATGGCGCAAGGCGGATCGCCTGCGCCGCAGTTCATACTCAGTAACCAGACTCGCACCGACGACGGGGAAATTGCAAACGCGCCTTGCGCGCCTCGATGCGTGATTCGCAGTCCCCTCAAGGGAACCTCTGCACAAGTTAGGTTGTCATTCTGAGCGCAGCGAAGAATCCCGGATCCGGGACCCATGCGCTGCGCTCAGGGTGACAGCGGAGCCTTGTGCGGAGGTTTCCTCGGGCACGAGAAATCGCACGTCAAAATCCGACGGCGCCGCGCCGCCACTGGAACGGCGCTTTCCGGTGCGCGAATTGAATTGCGGCAGGGCGGCCAATTTTGCATATTATATTTTGCAGTCATGACGAATGCCGCACACTCCGCAGGGGGATCCGGGATGCGCGCGTCTCTGCGGAGATGTGCTTGCAGCGCGGCGATCGTCACGCTGATCGCTCTGGGAACGGCCGCGGCCCGCGCCGCTCCGCACGCCAGCGCGGCGATCGGCGAGGGCGCGTCGGCCGCGGCACTAACCGCCCCGTCAGGCCCCGCGGCCATGACTGTCCAGATGAACGACGACACGCCGATGTATCAGCCCAACCGGGTGGTGATCGAGACCGGGCAGACGCTCGTCTGGCTCAACGACGGCGAAGTCAGCCATTCGGTGGTTGACGATCCCGCCAAGGCCGATACGCCCGAGGACGCGCTGCTGCCGGCCGGGGCGAAAGCCTTTGCCTCGGGCAACGTGATGCCCGGCGGGAAATATCAGCATACCTTTGCAGTGCCGGGAATCTACCGCTACTTCTGCATGTCGCATGAGGCCGACAAGATGATTGGCGAAGTAATCGTCAAGGCGCCGGCCGCGCGCGCCGCCGCGCAAGTCAGCGCGCCACCATGGTCCGCCGCCGACCATCGCGGCGACCCGGACGGCGATTAGCCCGCCGCGGCGATCGCCTCGCCACGCCGCCCCGGCGGTGATTCGGTCCGGGCCGTGCTCCCGTCAAATAGTCAGTTAAACGCTAATACCAATTGGAGCGGTTAGTCAGTGCGGCCAACGGCACTTCGGGATTATCGCCGCGGGTGAGTTGTTCAGCCCTTGGGCAATCCCAGTTGCCGCTCGCCCAGGATATTGCGCTGAATCTCGCTGGTACCACCGGCAATCGTATATTGCCGCGAACTGAGTAATCGATTCTGCCAGCGCGGCGCGTCGGGCACGATTGCGGTCGGCTCGCCCAGGATCGCGTAGGCACCGAGCAGCTCGCTGGCGAAGCGCGCGATCCGCACGCCGAGTTCCGACCCGGTGAGTTTGAGCGTCGATCCCTCGGGGCCGGGCGGCAGACCCTTGAGCAGGCGCGTCAGCGACCGCAGACGAGTGTATTTCCCGGCCTCGCATTCGATGATGAGCTGCGCGAGATCCTGCCGCACCCATTCGTGCTCCCACGCCGGACGCCCGCCGATCGGCACCGTCCGGGCCAGTTCGGCCAGCCGCCGCACCTGCGTCGAATGGCTCCCGCCGCCCGCCATGCCGCGCTCGAAGGCCAGCGTGGTCATGGTGACCTTCCAGCCCTCGTTGAGCGGCCCGATGATGTTCTCCTTGGGAATCTGGACGTTGTCGAAGAAGACCTCGTTGAAGTGATGATGCCCGTTCATCACGACCAGCGGGCGCACCTCGATGCCCGCCGACTTCATGTCATCGATGATCAGGTAGCTGATGCCCTTGTGCTTGGGCGCGTCGGGGTCGGTGCGCGCGAGCAAGAACATCTTATCCGCATACTGCGCGCCCGAGGTCCAGACCTTTTGCCCGTTGATGATGAAGTAGTCACCCTTAAGCTCGGCGCGGGTCTGCAGGCCGGCCAGATCGGAGCCGGCGCCGGGCTCCGAATAGCCCTGGCACCAGATGTCGTCGGCCGGCAGGATGCGCGGCAGGTACCGGGTCTTTTGCTCGGGCGTCGCCCATTGCATCAGGGTGGGCGCGAGCAGGCCGACGCCGGAGTAGCCGGGCAGGATCGGCGCGCGCGCCTTGAAGTACTCCTCGTCAAAGATGATCTGCTCCATCAGGTTCGCCTGGCGTCCGCCGTATGCTTTCGGCCATGCCAGCCCGACCCATCCGGCGGCGGCGAGTTTCTTTTGCCAGGCCCGGCGTTTTTCGAATATTGCGCGGTTAGGGGCGATCCGTTCGTCCATCGGATCGTCGACGCACAACTCGGCCGGCAGGTTGGCCTCGAGCCATGCCCGTACTTCAAGCCGGAACGTATTCTGCTCCGCCGTGTACTGAAAATCCATCGATTACCGCCTCAATACTCAGTCGGCGTATCTCATTCTGCCGATCGTCGCGCTAGTTCAGATTGAATGCGCGTGCAGCATTGTCCCAGAAGATCTTGCGCCGCGCCTCGTCGGAGATCGGCTGCTTGATCATCGCCTCGATACCCCACGGGTAGGTGCCGTCGGGATGCGGATAGTCAGTGTCCCAGGTAAAATTGTCGGCGCCGACCAGTTCGATCGCGGCCTTCATGGTCGGTTCGTCGCCGCGGAAGGCGACGCAGATGTTGCGCTTGAAATACTCAGTCGGACGCATCGTCAGATACTCATGTTCGGCGTTGCCGCTGAAGTTCCAGTGCTGCTCCATGCGCTGCAGCCAGTAGGGTACCCAGCCGCCGTCGGCCTCGACGTGGACCACCTTGAGCTTGGGAAATTTCTCGAACACGCCGTACCAGATGAGGCCCGCCATCGCGGCCATCGCCTCGAACGGATGCGACAGGATATGGCCGCTGACGTGAGTGTCCATGCGATCGCCGAATGACGGCACCGACGACGAGGCCGAATCGTGGGTCGAGATGGGCTTGCCGATCTGTTCGATCTCGTTCCACAGCGGCAGATAATCGTCGTCCCACAGCGACCGACCGCCTACCGGATTGGGCCGCATGTAGTAGCTGACGCAGCCCTTTTCGGCCGTGCGATGCGCCTCCTTCATCGCCTCCTCGATATGCTGCATCGGCAGAATCGCCGCCCAATGCAGCCGCTCGGACGAGGCCGCGGCATAGTCGCAGGCCCAGTCGTTGTATGCGCGCACGCACGCGGCCAGCAGCTTTTCGTCGCGGAAGTCGCGCCCGAGCATCTGGCCGGCCACCGTCGGATAGAGTATTTGCGCGTCGACGCCCTGCTCGTCCATGTCCTGCAGGCGGCTCTGCACGCTATAGCCAGTCTCTTTGGCGCGGCTGAATCGCTCCATCGCCTTGCCGACCGCCTTCAGGAACGCCGGCGCAGCCATCGGATACTTGCCCTTTTCGCGCACGAACGATTCGCCCTCGACCAGGAAGGTGCGGCGATTGGACTCGGGCGCACGGCCGACCTTGGGCGCGCGCGACTTGAACTCATCGGCGATGTAGCGCTCCCAGAGCCATTCGGGTTCCATCATATGACAATCGGTATCGACGATTTTATATCCATTACGCATGGTCCGTTTACCTCAGGAAATTTTGACGCACCTCGCAGACTCGTTAGCTCGCTCCGCTGGCTACACATATCCTATAGTGATTACCCCTGCGGCATGATCAGCGCCTTCATGCCCTGGCGGTTGCGCAACAACTCAAACGCCTCGACGCCGTGGTCGAGGTCGAAGCGATGCGTGATCATGGGCATCAGATCGATCGCGCCGCTGGCGGCCATCGCGATCGCGCGGCGCCAGGTCTCGGGCATCCGCACGCGCGACGGAATAATTTTCGCCCCGTGGAAAAATAGCGCGCGCATCTCGGCGCTCGGGATGTCGCGCGCCGGCCAGCCGAGTTCGATCACCTCGCCGCCGCGCTTGACCAGATGGCGCACCGAGTCGAGGAAGCCGGCCGCGTCGAAGACCGCGTCGGCCCCGTGGGCGGGCAGGATACCGCGCACCTGGTCGACCCAGTCGCGATCGGAGGCGCAGACCGTCTTGAAGCCCATCTCGCGGGCCAGCGCCAGGCGTTCGGCGTCGGCCGCCAGGCCGGTGATCACGATGGTCGCGACGCCGGCCGCCCGCGCCGCGATCGCGGTCGAGAGGCCGATCGGGCCGGGTCCTTCGATCACCGCGCTGTCGCCCGCCATGAGCGAGGACTCCTCGATCGCATGCAGTCCGGTGGCGAACGGCTCGAGCATCGCGGCCAGCTCGAGGTTCATCGCTTTGGGCACCAGCCACGAATTCTGCACCGGCGCAATCGAGTACTCGGCGAACGCGCCGCCCAGGCGCCCCGGCGTATGGCAGAAATTGTAGCGGCCCGAGGTGCATGCGGGGCATCGCCCGCACGCCCCAAACGGATCGAGCGCGACGTGATCGCCGGGCTTGAAGCCGGTCACACCGGGGCCGACCTCGACCACCTCGCCGGCCGGCTCATGGCCGATCACCGCGGGCATCTTCGGCACGGCGCGCTCGGCGCCAAGCTCCCACAGATAAATGTGCAGGTCGGAACCGCAAATGCCGCAGGCGGCGACCTTGACCAGCAATTCGTCGCGCCCGGGTTTGGGCACGGGAACATTAACGATCTCGACGCCGAGTTCGGGCCGGGTTTTGGCGATAGCCTTCATGTCGCGCAGTGCCTCCGAGGGCTATTAATACGACTGTGCGGCGCCCCGCGTCAAAAGGCGGCGTGGTATCCGCCTCGCGATCGGGGAAGGTCCTGCGATCGCGATCGGCTAGTGTGCGGGAGGCGCGGAATCCTCGGTCGTCGATTGCCGGTGCGGGGCGCCTCGAATCGAGCGTATCAGGCGCCCAATGGTAACCAGTCCGGCGACGATCAGAATGCCAATAAGCCAGTTTCTGCGGCTTCGCCGATCGCTCGACTTGCGCCGCCGCTTGCTTCCGCGATCGCCGCGGAGGTTGGCCAGAATAGTCATCGCCGGGGAGCCCCGCGCGACTACTCCCAATGCCGCAGCGGCGATCCGCGGTAGCGCATGCGCGGGCGGATCAGCCGGTTGTCGGCGTCCTGCTCGAGGCTGTGCGCGATCCATCCTGCCGCCCGGCCGACGGCGAAGATCGCGGCCGGCATCCCGCGCGCAAAGCCGATCATGCGGGTGCAGACGGTCAGGTAGAAATCGAGATTCGGGCGCAGCCGCCCGCGCTTCCAGACCGCCTCCTCGATCCGCAACGCGGTCTCGAAGAGCTTGCGCCCCTTGCGCGCCGCGGTCGCCCGGGCGACGCGCTTGAGCAGCGCCGCGCGCGGATCGCCCGCCGGGTAGATCGCGTGGCCAAAGCCCGGCGGCAGCGAATGGCGCGCGCTGAATGCGTTGAGGCATTGGTCGAGCCGCACGCCGGACTCGAGCTCGGCGAACACGGTTTCGATCCGATCGCAGGCCCCGCCATGGATCGGCCCCGACAGCGTGCATAGCGCGGCCAGCACCGAGGCGTAGAGGTCGGCGCCGGTGCTCGCGACCACCCGCGCGGCAAAGGTCGAGGGGTTGAGCTCATGCTCGGCGCACGCGACGAGCATGCGATCGAGCGCCGCGCGATCGGCTTCGTCGTAACCCGCGAGGCACGCGCGCTCGAGCAGGCGCGCCGCGGTTCCGCTGATGGCGCCGCGCGGTGCGGCCGGCGCGGGCGCATTGCCGAGTCCGAGCGGCAGCACGCTGATAATCATGCGCGCCTGGTCGATACGCGAGCGGGCGGGCAGGCGATGCTCGGCGGCGGCCAGGCTCGGCATCATGACCGACAGCCGCAGCAGCGGCGGCGCGCTATCCCCGACGGCCGCCAGCGCAGCGATCACGGGCGGCGGTATCCGAGCGGCGGCGACGGCGGCACGCAGATGATCGATCGTCTCGACGCGCGGGCGCTCGCCGCTCCACAGCAGCAGGCAAACCTCTTCGAAGGTCGCGCGATCGACCAGTTCGCCGATCGGATAGCCGCGATAGGCGAGCTTGCCGTCGGCAATCGAGCTGACCGCCGATTCCGCGACGATCACGCCGGCCGGCGATTCGTCGTTGCGCGGCTGCGCGACCGTCACCCACGACGACGCGTCGGGCAGCGAGCGCGCGCGCACACCCCGTTCGGGCGCGGTCACGCCGCGCAGGGCGTCGATATCCGAGCGTCGATAGAGCGCCTGGCGGCCGACCCGGCGGCGATAACTCTTGAGCCATCCGCGGCTGACGTAGGCATAGAGAGTGCCGAGTTTTACCCCCAATTGCGCCGCCGCCTCCGCCGCCGTCAGCATTTGCGCCCCAGAGTCCGTCGGATGAGCCGCCACGCGCCCATCACGCCATCATGCGCGGGCGTCGTCAAGCAAGGCGTGTGAGAGGCGCCGGCCGCGCCGGACGATTGACGATCGCGCGGCGAGTGCGGCTATATATCGGCGACCGCTGCGCGCATGGCAAGTCTCGATCGCTGCGCGGCGCATTCGGCGCGGGCGGCGGCACACGCCGGGGAGCATCCGATGGATTTTGGCACGCTGATATTCACCAAACCGCAGCGCGCGATCAGCGACAGCAAGCGCCTCGAGCGCCTGGGCTTTACCCACGCCTGGTTCGCCGATTCGCAGATGATCTGGGGCGACGTCTACGCGTGCATGGCGCTGGCGGCCGTCAACACCACGCGCATCAAGCTCGCCACCGGCATCTCGGTGGCGACCAACCGGATTCCGCCGGTCACCGTCCACGCGATCGGCACGATTAACGAGATCGCGCCCGGCCGCACGCTGCTCGGCTACGGCACCGGCCATACCGGACGCCGCGTGATGGGTCTGCCGCCGGTCAAGTTCGCCGAGTTCCGCGAACAGGTGCGGGTCATCCGCGACCTGCTTAAGCAGGGCGAAGCGATCTACCACACCGAGGGCTTAAGCCGCAAAATCCGTTACCTCCATCGCGATCGCCACTTCATCAACCTCGACGGGCCGATCCCGTTTTACGTCGCGGCCAACGGCCCGCGGATGCTCGGGGTGGCCGGCGAGTTCGCCGACGGCATCATCACGACTGGCGTGGCGACGCCCGAGCGCCTGGCCGCGGTCTTTCGCCACGTCGAGCAAGGGGCGCGCGCGGCCGGCCGCGATCTGCCAGCCCCGATGCCGTGCGTGTCGCTGACCCATATCGTCGTGCTGAAGCCGGGCGAGGCGCTCGATTCGCCGCGCGTAATCCGGATGGCGGGGCCGTGGGTTATCACCTGCCTGCACGCGATCGCCGCGGGCTACGCCAAGCCGCGCTCGCTGCCACCCGCCGCGCGCGCGGTCTACGACGCCTATGCCGACTATGTCGCGCATCTGCCGGGGCCGCCCGACGAACACTACCTTGAACTGCATACCGGCCATTGCACCTTCGTCCCGGAGCGCGAGCGGCGCTTCGTCACCGCCGAGACGATCGCGGCGACGACCCTGGTCGGCACGCGCGAGGAGCTGCTCGATCGACTGCGAACGCTCGCGCGCGGCGGCCTCAATCAGATCGTTCTCAACCCGCCGATGGACGACTTCGACGAATTTGTCGACGATTTCGCGGCCGAAATCATCCAGCATCTATAAGCCCATCACGGCGGCTTATGGATGGAGCGCGGGACGAGCGCCGGGCTCAGGCGGTGGCGTCGTGAACCTTTCTAATATACGCTCACGCAGTTATTAGCCCCCGCGATGAGCACGGGGAGTGGCACAGGGCCTCGCGTTGGTTCGCGCCAGCCTATTATCTCTCTAATAGTGGCCAAGGCGTGCGACGTGCATCAAACACGGCTAAAGACTGTGCACACAATTTGCGCCGGGCAATTTACTTTGCTGATTCCGTCCTATAAAAACGTAGCGTTTGCCGGAGCCTCGTCTTCTGTCTTAGCCGAAGAGCGCGTCGGGGGTGAGGGATTGCCGAAGCGTATCGCGCCACCGGCAACCAAATGAGGGAAATGTCGAAGATCCGGGTGGCTATCGTCGGGGTGGGTAATTGTGCTTCCTCCCTGCTTCAAGGCCTCGAGCACTACAAGCATGCGACCGACGCGGCGCGCCATACGCCCGTTGGCCTGATGCATTATGACCTCGGCGGCTATCGCCCGGACGATATCGAGGTCGCTTGCGCCTTCGATATCGACGCGCGCAAGGTTGGCCGGCCCCTGCATGAGGCGGCTTTCGCCCTGCCCAACAATACGGTGACCATCTGGCGCGACCTGCCGGCCTACGGGGTCAGCGTGGACATGGGCGAGATTCACGACGGCATCGCCCCGCATATGAACGAATTTCCACCCGATCGCAGCTTTATCCCGGCCCAGGCGAAGCCGGTCGATATTGAGCAGCGGCTGCGCGATTCGGGCGCCGAAGTGATGCTCTGTTATCTGCCGGTGGGTAGCCAGAAGGCGGTCGAGCGTTACGCCCGCGCCTGCCTGGAAACCGGCGTGAGCCTGCTCAATTGCATGCCGGTGTTTATCGTCTCGAACGAGAAATGGGCCAACGAGTTTGCCGAGCGCAAGATTCCGGTGATTGGCGACGACGTCAAATCCCAGCTCGGCTCGACCATCCTGCATCGCGCGATCATGAAGCTGTTCGCCGACCGCGGCATCAAGCTCAAGCATACCTACCAGCTCAATACCGGTGGCAATACCGACTTCCTCAACATGCTCGACCGTTCGCGCCTGGGGTCCAAGCGCAAGTCCAAGACCGAGGCGGTGCAGAGCGTGCTGGCCGAGCGGATGCCCGACGTCGATGTGCATATCGGCCCGTCGGACTACATCCCGTGGCAGAACGATAACAAGGTCTGCTTCCTGCGCATCGAGGGCGAGGGTTTCGCCGGCATCCCGATCGAGCTCGAATTGCGCATGTCGGTGCAGGATTCACCCAACTCGGGCGGCGTCGTGATTGACGCGATCCGCTGCCTCAAGCTGGCACGCGATCGCAAGATCGGCGGCCCGCTGCTCTCGATCGCGGCCTATACGATGAAGCATCCGCCGCGCCAGATTCCCGACGACATCGCGCGCGACCGGGTCGAAAAGTTTATCGCGGGCGAAATCGAACGCTAACGCGGTATTGCATGCCGCAGTGGGGCAATGCTCTCGTTGGTCGAGCCGGGCAAGGCCCGCCTTGGTCGGGTAAGCCCATACCTGGTAAGGATCGCGCGGGGTTCTCTACTCGCCCACAGCGACCGTTAACCGAAGGCACCGCGACGTACTTTTCTTTCTTGCGATTCCATAGCTAGAATCTCCTCCACGATGTCCATCCTCAAGGACAAAACGATCGTGGTCGGCGTATGCGGCGGGATCGCCGCCTATAAGGCCGCCGAACTGATCCGCCTGCTGGTCGCCCGCGGCGCGCGCGTGCGCGTGATGATGACGCGCAACGCCGCCGAGTTCATCACGCCGCTGACGCTCCAGACGCTGAGCCTCAATCCGGTCGCGACCGAGACCTTCAGCCTGACCCAGGAATCCGAGATCGGCCATATCCGCGTGGCCGACAGCGCCGATGCGATCGTGATCGCGCCGGCCACCGCCAATGTTATCGCCAAGGCCGCCTATGGTCTTGCCGACGATCTCGTGACCACCGTGCTGCTCGCCGCGCAATGTCCGCTCGCCTTCGCCCCCGCGATGAACGTCCACATGTACGCGCATCCGGCGGTGATCGAAAATCTTGACAAGCTGCGCACCCGCGGCGCGACGATTATCGAGCCCGGCGCCGGCGCGCTCGCCTGCGGCTACGAGGGCAAGGGCCGCCTCGTCGATCCGGCGGTGATCGTCGACGAGGTCGAGCGGATGCTCGCGCCGCACGACTTGGCCGGCGAGCGCATCCTGATTACCGCCGGGCCGACCCAGGAGCCGATCGATCCGGTGCGCTTCGTCTCGAACCGGTCGACCGGCAAGATGGGCTTTGCGATCGCGCGGGCCGCCTGGCGGCGCGGCGCGGCGGTGCGCCTGGTCGCGGGACCCTCGGCGATCGCGACACCGCACGGCGTCGAGCGTATCGACACCGTCGCGGCCGCCGATCTGCTGAGTGCGACCTCGCGCAATTTCCCGTGGTGCTCGTCGCTGATCATGGCGGCCGCCGTCGCCGACTTCCGCCCCAAAAATCCGGCACCGCATAAGCTCAAGAAGAACAGCGCCGGGATGGTTCTCGATCTGGCGCCGATTACCGACGAACTGCCGCGCCTGGCAGCGAAAAAAGCCGGGCGCATCCTGATTGGCTTCGCCGCCGAGACCCAGGACCTCGAGGTCAACGCGCTCGACAAGTTACGGCGCAAGAAACTCGACCTGATTGTCGGCAACGACGTCTCGCGCGCCGACGCCGGCTTCGCGGTCGATACCAATATCGTCACGATGCTTAGTGCGGACGGCCGCGTCGAGACCACGCCCAAGCTGCTCAAGGACGAGGTCGCCGACGTGATCCTCGATCGGCTGGTGGCAATCCGCACGGCCAGGTCGAAGTCCCGCCCCACCCCACTCCGCTCAACGCACGAAGCCTGATCCGCGCCGCCCGCCCGTGACGGCAATAAATGAAGATACGTCAGGTTCTTGATATGCTTGGTACCGATGGCTGGTTTCTCATTGCGACGCGTGGAAGCCATCGGCAGTTTAAGCATCCAATCAAGCCGGGGCGGGTGACCGTGGCCGGCAAACTTTCCGACGACCTTGCCCCCGGCACATTGAAAAGCATTTTGAAACAGGCTCGAATCGTGGAAGACTAATACAATGAGGTACGCAGTAGTAATCGAAAAGGCCACCCGCAACTATTCGGCTTATGTCCCGGACCTTCCCGGATGTATCGCGACGGGCGCAACCCTCAAAGCAGTCGAACGCGAAATCAAGCACGCCATGCGGTTCCACCTCGACGGTCTGCGTGAGGACGGCTCCGATATTCCCCCACCCTCGACGGTCTGCGAATACGTCGAGCCATGAAGGCACCCGGCGCGTAATCCTATTGTTTAGGAAACTATAATCGTTCCTCAACAAACTGCATTATGCCTGGTCTCCGCGCGCGCCGTGGTGGCGCATAGGCTTCATATACTACCGAACGGCGTCTGCCGCAGATGCGCCATCAGATCCTTGAGCATTGACGAGGCCAGCGCGGTCGCCGATTGCGCCGCCTGCGGACCGATCCGCGTAAGGCGAATGAGGTTGCGCCGCGAGGCCAGCGCGTTGCGGATCGCCTCGGCGCCCATCGGATCGAACAGGCAGCAGGGCGCCGCGCCATGCGCCACCAACGCCTCGCCGATCGCCCCGCGCGAGGCGTGCGAAAAAATCTCGGCCTCGGCGCTGGCGATCCCGGCATCACCGCTAATCACCTTGATCACACGGTCCCATTCGCGGATTCGCCGCAGGCCGCCTTCGAAGATCATCCGATGGGCGCGAAAGCCGACCAGCGGCGAGTCGATTGCGCGTTTGAGAATCTTGTCCAGCGGATGGAAATCGATGGCGAGAAGTTTCAGCAGCAGGTCGCGATATTCCGCGTCGAAGAGGCTGTCGAAGCAGGCCTCCTCGTAGATATGGCTGCCCATGCCGCGATCGAAATGGCCGACGAAGCGCGCCGGCAGAAAAAAATTGTGCGCCACCACGTCGGCCGCCAGATGCGCCATGTAGCCCAGTGCGAACGCCCGCTCGGGCTCGTCGCGCGCCGAGTTGAGCAGCCCCACGCCGGTCGCCCAGTTGTGCGAATGGCGTCGCAGACGGCTCTGCAAGCGGCGCCCCTGCACGATATCCGGCGCGAGGCTGCCGTACAGGAACACCTCGGGCAGGTTGGCCAGCGCGGCTTGTAGCAGTCCGTCGGGGGTGCTAACCGTCGCAAGCGTCTGGATGCCCAGCGCGACGTGCGTCACCGGCCCCCATGCAAGCGCCGTCGCCGGATGCAACAGGATCAGCGCGATCGACCAACCAAATGCCGCAAGTAAAATCATCGTTGCCGCCGCGCCACTTCGCCGCACCGCCTTTCGGGACTCCGCCCAATAGGCAAAACTGTCCGCATCGCATTCTGATGAGCAGACCAATCTTATGAGCAGTTCCGCGTCGCCGCCAGACCGGCCGACGATCCTGGCCTCGCTGCGCGACTACGTCGAACAACTTCGCGAGGAGGGACTCGAGGGCCTGCCGGCGTCCGCGCAGACCGCGGCGCCCGCATCCGCGATCGCTGCCGCAAGCGCCGCCTCATCCACGTCGCGAGCGCGCGCGGCGGTCTATGCGGCCGGCCCGCGCGGCACCTCGATCACGTCCGACGTGGCGAGTGCGAGCGCGTCCCCCGCATCGCCAGCCGCGGAACGCGCGGTGCCAGCCACCGCATCCGGATCGCCGACCCCCGCGCCGGCCGATCTCTTCTACCTCTATCCAGCTCTCGAAAGGACCAACGACCTGCCCGCACTGCGAGAGTTCATCGGCGAATGCACGCGATGCAAGCTTGCGCCGCTGCGCACCAATCTCGTCTTCGGCGCGGGCAATCCGCACGCCGAACTGATGTTCGTGGGCGAGGCGCCCGGGGCCGACGAGGACGCGCGCGGCGAGCCCTTCGTCGGCCGTGCCGGCCAGTTGCTCACCGACATCATCGAGCGCGGCATGGGCCTGACGCGCGCCGAGGTCTACATCTGCAACGTGATCAAATGCCGTCCGCCGGAAAATCGCAATCCCGAGCCCGACGAAGTCGCCGCGTGCGAGCCCTTCTTGCTGCGCCAGATCGATCTCGTGCGGCCGCGCGCGATCGTCGGCCTGGGCAGCTTCGCCGTGCAGGCGCTACTCAAGCTCAAAACGCCGATTAGCAAACTGCGCGGCAACTGGCATGAGGTGCGCGGAATCAAGATGATGCCGACGTTTCATCCCGCCTACCTGCTGCGCAACCCGAGCGAGAAGCGTGCGGTGTGGGCCGATATCCAGGAAGTCATGAGGCTGCTCGGACGGCCGATTCCGAATCGGGGCGCGCAGCGCTAGGATCGCGCGAAGGTCGTCCACCCAATCCACGTGAACCGTTGCCGCAAGCCGATCGCGATTGTGCCCGCCGCACTGATGCTCGTCATCGGGGCTGCGCTCGCGATCCTCATCGCTGCGGGCGCCGGCGCCCAATCGTCGCCGGCCGCGAGTCCCGCGGCCAGCGCGACCGTGTCGCCCGCGTCCACCGACCGGTTCGTCAGCCTCATCGACATCGACGGTCCGATTAATCCGGCCACCGCCGACTTCATCGAGGACTCGATCGCCACCGCCGATCGCACCGGCGCCGCCGCGCTGGTAATCCGGCTCGACACGCCCGGCGGATTGCTCTCGTCGACGCGGCTTATCGTCAAGGCGATTCTCAATGCGCCCGTGCCGGTGATCGTCTACGTCGCGCCGGCGGGCGCAGCGGCGGCTTCGGCTGGGACGTTTATCACCGAGTCCGCGAATATCGCCGCGATGGCGCCCGGGACGACGATTGGCGCGGCCCATCCGATTGAAATGAACGGCGACGCGGCCAAGGGCGTAGTCGGCGAGAAGCTCGAGAACTTCACCGCGTCGTTCGCGGCAACGGTGGCGCATCAGCGCGGCCGCAACGAGGCCTGGATTCAGGACGCCGTGCGCAAGAGTTCCTCGGTCAGCGACGATCAGGCGCTCAAGCTCCACGTGGTCGATATCATCGCCGCCAACCTAAACGATCTGCTCGCGCAGGCGTCGGGCCGCACGATCAAACTCGGCGACGGCCGCGCGCTCACGCTCCATCTCGCGGGCGCGCAGGTCCGGCCGCTCGAGATGCGCCTGGGCGAGCGCGTGCTCAACCGCCTCGCCGATCCCAACCTGATGTACCTGCTGATGCTCGCCGGGATGATCGGGCTGTACTTCGAGTTCGCCCATCCGGGCGCCTATCTGCCCGGCGTGGCCGGCGCAATCTGCATCCTGCTCGCGCTCGCGTCGTTCGAGGTGATACCGATCAACCTGGCCGGCCTGATGCTCGTGATGCTCGGTGCGGCGCTGCTGGTCGCGGAAATCTTCGTTACCAGCTTTGGCGTGTTGGGTATCGGCGGAGTGATCGCGTTCGTGCTCGGCTCGCTGTTCCTGGTCGACACGTCGCAGACCAATCTCGCGGTCAATCGCGGGATTATTGCGGGCGCCGCAGTCGGGTTCAGCGCGATCGTGCTCGGTATCGGCTACCTGGTGCTGCATGCACGGCGGCCCGGCGCGCGCACGGGAGCCGAGGGCCTGGTCGGCGAAGTTGGCGAGGTGCGCGAACCGATCGCGCCCGGCGCGCCCGGACGGCTCTTCGTCCACGGCGAGATCTGGCGCGCGGTATCCGATCAGCCGCTCGCCGCCGGCGCGCGCGCGCGAATTCTTGCGGTCCACGGACTCGAAGTGACCGTCCAGTCCGAAGCGTCACCGGACCCTTTGGCGGTCCCGCCATAAAACAACCGATGGAGGATTTCCGATGGTAAGTGGATTCGGCGTGGTGATCTTCATCGCCGTGATCGCGGTGCTGAGCGCCGTCAAGGTGCTCAACGAATACGAGCGCGCGGTGGTCTTCCGGCTGGGCCGCCTGATGCCCTATCGCGGCCCCGGGGTAACTTTTATCATTCCGCTGATCGAGCGCTTCCTGCGCATCGACATGCGCACGGTCACCCTCGACGTGCCGCCGCAGGACGTCATCACGCGCGACAACGTGACCGTCAAGGTCAGCGCCGTGCTCTACTTCCGCGTCATCGAACCGTCGCGCGCGGTGACCGAGGTGCGCGATTATCTCTACGGCACGATGCAACTCGCGCAGACCACGCTGCGCTCGGTCGGCGGCCAGACCGAACTCGACGATCTGCTGAGCCAGCGCGAAAAGCTCAACGCCAAGATCCAGGAAGTAATCGACGCGCAGACCGAACCGTGGGGCATCAAGGTGGTGCTGGTCGAGCTCAAAAATATCGATCTGCCGCAGGATATGCAGCGCGCGATCGCCGCCCAGGCCGAGGCCGAGCGCGAACGGCGCGCCAAAGTGATCGCGGCGGAAGGCGAATTCCAGGCCTCGCAGCGCCTGGCCGATGCGGCCGAGATCATGGCGCGCAACCCGATCACGCTGCAATTGCGCTACCTGCAGACGCTCGCCGAGATCGCCACCGACCACAATTCGACCACCGTCTTTCCGCTGCCGATGGATCTGTTCGAGCCGTTCATGCGGATGCGCGCGCTTGCCGCCGGCCCCGCCGCGCCGGCTACGCCAGTTGCCCCGCCCGCGCCGCCCTTGCCCAAGCCCGATCCGCGGTAGGGAACTCCGCGCACTAATCATTGGTCATTCTGAACGGAGTCCGCGATGTGAAGAATCCCGGGATTCTTCGCTGCGCACAGAATGACCGAAGGAAAATTGCGCCGAGGTCCTCTGCCACGCGCGAGACGTGCCGGGTGCGCCGCGCTACTCGATCGAATTGTCGGGCGTCGGCGCGGGATGCGCCTTGGCGCCAGCGGCCTTCGGTTGGTGTTCGTACTTGTAGCCTTCGTAGGCCACGCTCGGAATCGCCAGCACCAGGCATCCGCTCATTGTGATCGCCAGAGCGATAACGAGCGCGGCGCGTAGCGGGAAACGCCCACTTCGCGCCGCGCCGGCCGTGGCCCGCAAGGCGACTTTAGCCTCAATCATCTTGCGCCCGCGCGCCTGCCGCGCGCTCGAGCGCGCGCAGCCGCCGTGCGATCTCGGGCAGCCGCGGCATCACCGCCAGCATCCGGCGGAAAATTCCCGCCGGAATCGCCGGCGTGCCGCCGACCACCGCGTCGTCGGGCAGGTTGCTATGCACGCCGGACTGCGCGATCACCTGCACGCGGTCGCCAATCTTGAGATGGTCGGCGAAGCCCGACTGTCCGCCGAACTGGCACCACGCGCCGATTCTGACCGATCCGGCCAGCCCGGTATGCGCCGCCATGCGCGAGTATTCGCCGACTTCGCAGTTGTGGCCAATCTGGATCAAATTGTCGAGTTTAACCCCTCGATGTAGAATCGTGGCGCCCATCGTTGCCCGATCCACTGTCGTATTGGCGCCGATTTCGACGTCGTCTTCGATCACCACGCCGCCCACCTGCGGCACCTTGACCAGGCCGCCGCGATGCTCGACGAAACCGAAGCCGTCGCCGCCGATCACCGCGCCGTTCAGGATCGTCACGCGGCTGCCGATCGTTGTGCCCTCGCGAATCGAGACCTGGCTGTGGCAGGTGAAGTCGTCGCCGATGCGCACGCCGGGATAGATCGTCACATGCGGATGGATCACCGCGTTGGCGCCAATGGCGACACCGGCGCCGATCACGCAATACGCGCCAATCGCGGCATCCGCGCCAATCCGCGCGTCGGGCGCGATCACCGCGGTCGGGTCGATCTGCGCGGCCGGCCGGTACGGCGGAAAGAACAGCCCCAGCACCCGCGCGAAGTCGAACGCCGGATGGTCGCTGATCAGCGTCGCGCAGCGCGCCTCGCCGGCCATCGCGGCCGGCACGATCGCGCAGGCTGCCGTACTGGCGCGCAGCGCCGCCGCATATTTCGCCCCGACCGCAAACGTGATCATGCCCGGCCCCGCCGCTTCGATCGGCGCGGGCAGCGCAATCTCGCTCTCGCCATCGCCGCGCAACTCGAGCCCGAGCCGCGCCGCTATCTCACCCAGTTTCATCCGCTTGCCTCCCGCGCCGGCGCCCGCGCACCGCATCGATCGATACTTAAAGTGTCACTTACGATTTCCCGCAAAGGCGCCGAGCGCCGCCAGCCGCTGCGCTACCTCGCCCGGCGTGATTTCGCGCAGGCAGTTGTAATGGCCATAGCGGCAGGTGCGCGCCAGGCACGGACTGCATTCGATCTGATGATAGACATAGCCGGCATGCGGTCCGAGCGGCCCGGTGCGCAGAGGATTGGTCGATCCGAAAATCCCCACCGTCGGAATTTCCAGCGCCGCCGCCAGATGCATCGCGCCCGAGTCGTTGCCGGCGAACCCGTCGCACAGCGCAAGCAGCGCGATCAACTCGCCGATATTGGTCTGCCCCGCCGCGACGACTGCGCCCGCCCGGCTGGTCGCCGCGACCTGCTCGCATACCGCCCGCTCCGCCGGCGCGCCGATCAACACGCATTCGGCGCCGGCGCGCTCGGTCAGCAGATCGATCAGCGCGGCGTGCCGCACCAGCGGCCATTCCTTGGCCGGGCCGTAGGCGGCCGCCGGGGCGATCGCGATCAGCGGCGCGTCCGGATTCATCCGCCGCGCGGCGAGCCATCGGCGCATCGTTTCGCGATGGCGCTCGGCGACCTCGAGCCGCACCGTTTCGGTGCCCTGCGCCGGCCGGATACCCATCGTCGCGCCGATCATCGCGAGCCAGTAGTCGCGCTGATGTCCATCCAGTGCGTCAGCGGCGGGTGTGCCGCGATGCGTCAGCAAAGCGCGGCGGCCGTCGGCAACAAAGCCGGCGCGCCGCGGCACTCCGGCGAGCATCGCCCACAGCGCCGACTCGAAGCTGTTGGGAAACAGGATCGCCAGGTCGAAGCGCCGCGCGCGAATTTTGCCGATCGCCGCGCAGCGATCGCGCAGGCCGCGCGGCCCGCGCCGAACGACGTACGGAATCACCTCGTCGATCCACGCCATGCCGTCGAAGAACCCCGCCAGCTCGGACCGCACCATCACGCTCAGCGTCGAGAGCGCAAAGGCGGCGCGCACCGCGCGCAGCGCGGGCAAGCTGATCACCAGGTCGCCAAGCCAGTTGACCTCTTTGACCAGCACGCGCCCGGCGATGCCGGTCAGGGCGATCGGCGGCGCCCGGCGCTCGCGCGCGGCCGGCGCCGAACCCTCATGCATCACTTTAAGTTTTGAATCTGCCGCGTCCACATCCGCAATGCGCGCCGCTCCGGGCCGCCCCGCCCGAATTGGGGGCGGTTCGCGCGGCGGCGCCAGATGAGTACATTGGAACAGCGCCGCGAAGGCAAGCGACCCGCCGCGGCGGGGCGCGCCGCTCGGCCCGGGCAATTACCATGAACGCATCCAACGCCACCGCACCATCCGCCACCACCGGTCTATCGCCGCGCTTTCTGCGCGCGGGCGGCCCGGCATGGTACGCCATCGTCGCGATCAGCTTCCTCGCCGTGCAGTTCAATCCCGCGGCGACGATCGCGCTGGTGCTCGGCCGCCTCGCCCCGCACGACGTCTATGCGACCCCACTCGGCTGGGGACTGACGGCGGCGTCGTTCCTGGGCGCGATCGCCGGCTTCGTCGCGACCGGGCTAATCGCCAACGCCGATCGCAATCAGCGCGCGCTCGAAATCTCGAGCGTGCTGGCGTTCGCCGCGGGCGTGCTGGCCTTCGCGATCGGCTGGACGATTCCGCCGCTCTTGATGTGGCCGATCGCGGCGGCCTTCATCGTGGTCGCGGTGTCGGGAATTCGCAGGGCCGGCGGCCTGCCCGATCCGGTCGCCGCGAGCGCCGCCGCGTCGCTCGTCGAGCCGGCTACAGCGATCGCTACCGGCGCCGCCGCGCGTCCCGCCGGACCGCGCAAACCGAAACGTCATCGCCGCCGCCGGCGCCCGCCCCCGCGATAGAAGTCGGACGCGCACACGCAGGACGCGCGTCGCGCAAACCACGATCGCGGGCGCGCGGCAATCATGCCGCACGCTCGCGCTGCCGTGGTCACTTAGTTGAATGTCGCCGGAGTCGGACGTGCGTTAGCGGCCGACCACGAAGGCGCAACTGGTCGTGCCGCTGCCGCCGATATTCAGCATGCCGAATTTCTTCGCGTCTTCGATCTGGTAGTCGCCCGCGTTGCCGGTGATCTGCCGCCACGTATCGAGCATCTGGCGCACGCCGGTGGCGCCCACCGGATGGCCGGCGCCGATCAGCCCGCCGCTCGGATTGATCGGCAGCTTGCCGTCCATCTCGATCACGCCCTCTTCGATCGCCTTCCACGACTCGCCCGGCTTGGTGATGCCGAAATGATCGATCGCCATGTACTCCGAGGTGGTGAAGCAGTCGTGGGTCTCGATGCCCGACAGCTCGGCGACCGAGCCGATGCCGGCACGCTTGAACGAGTCGACGATCGCGGCGCGCGTATGTGGTAGCACGTATTGATTGTCGCGGCTCTCGGCGACCTTGGTGTCGAACTCGAGCGGCGCCGTGTGATGGCCCCAGCCTAATATGCGCGGAATGTCGGCGAGCTGCTGGCCGTGCCGCTTGGCCCATTCGCGGGCGTATTTCTCCGACGCCAGGAACAGCACCACGCAGCCGTCGGTGACCTGCGAGCAATCGCTCACCTTGATCCGGCCCGCGATGACCTGGTTGAACTTGCTCTGCTGCTGCGCGTTGCCCTCGCTCATGAACCAACTGCGGGTCTGCGCGCGCGGATTGCGCCGCGCGTTGGCGAAATTCAGCGCCGAGATCTGCGCGAGATGCTCATCCTTGAGGCCGTAGCGTTGGTCGTATTCGTCGCCGAGGCGGCCGAACAGCCGCGGAAACGGATAGTCTTTGCCCTTGCACTCGCGCTCGTACCATCCCGCGGTGCCGAGGAAGTCGCCGCCGGTGACGCTGTCGACGGTCTTCATCTGTTCGAGTCCGACCACCGCCGCCAGATCGTAGCGGCCCGCCTCGATCTCGGCCGACGCGGCCAGGATTGCGATCGAGCCCGAGGCGCAGGCGGCCTCGTGGCGGCCGGTCGGAATACCCGACAGGATCGGATCGGCTTCGAGGACGAAGGCGCCAAGCTGTCCCTGCTTGGCATAGAGTTCGGCGGCGAAGTTGCCGACGTGGGCGGTCTGGATCTCGCGCGGCTCGATCTTCGATCCGGCCAGCGCGTCGGTCATCGTCTCGTTCATCACGGCGACGAAATGTTTGCCCTCTTTGGTCCAGTTGCGGGCGAAATCGCTCTGCGCTCCACCGAGGATATAGACGGGCGGTTGTGTCATCCTGAGCTTCTCCTTATCCAACAAATCCTTATCCAACAAAGGTGCGGCCGTATTCGAGCACCCCACCGGTAAACAATTTTACACCGTTTTGCGCGGCCTGCTCCACCACCGGCGGGACCGGCAGATGGTAGCGGCCGAACATCGCGATCGTTTCGCGCGCGCCTAACAGATCGACGATCACGCACGGCGGCGTCCAGTTGAAGCCGTAACTCATGATCGTATCGACGTCGCCGTGGCTGTAGGCGACCTCGCCGACACAGCTCAGCGCGTAGCTCACGTAACCCATCACGACGCGCCGCGCAAGGTCGGCCTCGGCGCCCGCCGCCGCGGCCATCACGGCCTGTGCGGCGCGGTAGCGGCCAACGCGGTTGAGCGCCTTCATGCGCTCGACGAATTCGATCGGCCGCGGCGGAATATACGGCTGATAGGTGCCAGCGGCCGGATCGAGCACCTCGATCGTGCGGCCGGCCGCACGCCGGTAGAAGCCGCCGCGATCGGGCGTCTTGTCGCCCAGGCGCCCCTCGGCGACGCCCCGCTCCATGTAAGCGGGCAGCTTGAAGTAGCCGCGCGCCTGGTCGCCGGCGCAGTTGACGTAGACGTTATCGACGATCGCCTTGTGCACGTCCCATCCGACCAGATCGACCGTCGCCAGCGGCGCCATCGCACGGCCGGTCTGCGGTCCGACGATATAATCGACCAGCGCGACGCCATGCTCGGCGGCGAGTTGCGCGACTTCGTTCATCACGCGAAAGCCGACCCGATTACCGACGAAGGCCGGCCGATCGCGCGTGACGATCACCTTGCGCCCGAGCCTGCGCCCGAGCGTCGCGCGCATCGCCTCGAGCACCGCCGGGTCGGTGTCGGGATTGGGAATCAGCTCGGCGCCGACGATCACGTGCGGGGGGTTGTAAAGATGGACGCCCATGAAGTGGCGGCGGAACGAATCGCTCATTCCGGCCGCCATCGCCGCAATCGAGAGCCCCGACGAATTGGTCGCGACGATCGCGTCGGGCCGCCGATGCGCGTCGATCAGCGCGAAGAAGGTCCGCTTGAGCGCCAGGTCTTCGGCCAGCGCCTCGAAGACGATCGAGGCGCCGGCGACGGCGGTCGCCAGGTCCGCGTCGTAGCTGCCGGGGGTGACGAATTCGCCGACGCCCTCGGCGCGCACCGCGTTCTTGGCCGCGGTCAACGCCTGGCGCGCCTTGTCGAGGTCACGCGCGAGCATCATCACGCGATAGCCCGCGCCGGCGAAGACCGCCGCGGCGACCGCACCCATCACGCCGTTGGCGCCGAGGATAACGACCTGGCCGTTGTCAGTTGCCATTGGAGACTCCGCAGGAAAGCTAACTAACAGTAGCTCAGGCCGAGTTCAAATTACTAACCGATCCGGCTGAGAGCGCCATGACCGCTCGCCGCCGTGCGCGCGTATGCTAGGATACCTGGCCATGCCGGCCAGCATACGGACGATCTATCTTTGCGGCCCGATCATGGACGCCGAGGCGGCCAGCGCCAAGGACTGGCGCACGCGGGCCAAGGAGCGGCTGGCCGGCCGGTTCATCCTGCTCGATCCGCTGCGCCGCAACTTCCGCGACCGCGAGATCGATTCGGCCAACGAGATCGTCGAATTCGATCTGCAGGACGTGCGCGACGCCGACCTGATCCTGGTCAACTACTGCAAGCCCTCGATCGGCACCGCGATGGAGGTCTTTTACGCGAGCCACGATCTGGGCAAATTCGTGATCGCCTTCAGCCCCTTCAGCTACGCCGATTGCTCGCCCTGGATGGTCCGCTTCTGCACCAAAATCCTGCCCGACCTTGAAGACGCGCTCAGTTATATTGAACGGCATTTCCCGTGAGTGCGCGATTGGGCCGCATCGATCCCGCCTGGCGCGGTTCTGGACGGCCCACGAAATGGCCTCGGATGGGTTTCCAGCGGACTGCCGTTATGCTTCACTGTGCCCACAGGGACGATCGTATAGGGAAAGCCGTAGTCGTGGTCCGGGCCTAGGGATTCCGCAGTCGCCGCGGTTTCACGGTTAGCGGGCGAGGTACCAGATGAAGCATCCGATCGACGAACACGCTGAGATCGCGACGGGGTCAAAGCCGCTCGGCCGGCGGCGGATCATCAAGCTCGGCGCGGTGGCGGCAGCCACCTTGATGATTCCGGGCGTGGCCGCGGCGGGCGACTGGATTCGCGTCGACGAGGTGCCGCTCACCTCGCAGGTGCCCGGGCGAATGTCGATCATGCGGGCGCGCACGCGGGCGCATTACCAGCAGGCGCGTTATGTGCCACGGCGTTCCTACGGCGGCGAGGTCCGATCGCTCAAGATCAATAACGTCCACACCGGCGAAACCCTCAACACCGTCTATTACGAGAATGGCGACTACGTGCCGGGCGCGCTCAACGAGGTCAACTATTTCTTTCGTGACTTCCGGGCCAATCTGATCAAGCCCATCGATCCGCGCCTGCTCGACCTGCTCCACACGATCCACCATTCGAGCGACACCACCAAGCCTTTCAATCTGGTCTCCGGCTATCGCTCGCCGCAGACCAACGCCTGGCTCGCCACGCAGACCGAGGGCGTCGCGCGCCATTCGATGCATATCGAGGGCAAGGCCGCCGACATCAATCTGCCAGGACGCCAGCTTTCGCTGCTCCAGCGGATCGCGCTGGCGATGCGTTACGGCGGCGTCGGCTACTATCCCCAGGCTGGCTTCGTCCACGTCGATACCGGTCGCGTTCGCCGCTGGGGCTGACCCGCTGCGCGCGCCGCCGCATTCGATGCGTCGCGCACATGCAATAATTGCTGGGCGATAGCGACGTGATCGCGTCGCGCATGGCCGGTCGGTTCGCGCCCGAGTCGCGCGAGTAGCGGCCGGCGGTTTCCGCGCGTAGCGCTGGCCAGCAGCCGCACGGCTTGCCAGACTCGCAGCGGGAGGGTCACCGATGGCAGGACCACTCGACGGTATCCGCGTAATCGACGTCACCCAGATGATCTCGGGCCCAATGGCCACGATGATCCTGGCCGACCAGGGCGCCGACGTGATCAAGGTCGAACCGCCCGGTATCGGCGACCTGACGCGCGCAATGGGTGGGCGGCGGCGCGGCATGGCGCCGACCTTCGCCGTCGCCAATCGCAACAAACGCTCGGTCGTGATCAATCTGAAAGAGCCGCGCGGCGTGGCCCTGCTCAAAACTCTCGCCGCGAAGGCCGATCTGTTCGTGCAGAATTTCCGCCCGGGCGCCGCCGATCGCATGGGTATCGGTTACGATGCGATCCGCGCCGTGCGGCCCGACATCATCTATGTGTCGATCAGCGGCTTCGGCGAACAGGGCCCCTACGTCCACAAGCGAACCTACGATCCGGTAATCCAGGCACTCTCGGGTCTGATGTCGATTCAGGCCGACGAGAACGGACGGCCGCGCATGCTCCGCGTGATCGTCCCCGACAAGGTCACCGCGCTGACCGCCGCCCAGGCGATGACCGCGGCGCTGTTTGCGCGATCGCGATCCGGGGCCGGACAGCATGTGCGCCTTGCGATGCTCGATGCGGTGGTCGCATTCATCTGGCCCGAATCGATGCCCGCCTACACCTTTATCGGCGACGGCACTGTGGGCGCGCGCCCGCCGGGAACTCGCGACCTGGTCTTCGCCACCGCCGACGGCTATATCACGGCGGCGGCCAACTCGGACGCCGAATGGCGCGGGCTGGCGCGCACCCTGGGCCGGCCCGAATGGATCGACGATCCGCGCTTCGCGGCTCCCGCCGACCGGATCCGCAACGCCGACGTGCGCCTCGATCTGACCGCCGAAATCTTGCGCACGAAGACTTCCGCCCAATGGCTCGCGGCGCTCGACGCGGCCGAGGTGCCGTGCGCGCCGATCCAGACGCGCGCCGATCTATTGACCGATCCGCAGGTGGCGGCCAACCAACTGATCGTCGAGTCGGTCCATCCGCACGCCGGACCGATGCGCCAGCCGCGGCCGGCCGCGCGCTTTGCGGGAACTCCGGCGGAGTTGCGCAGCTTCGCGCCGATGCTCGGCGAGCATACCGACGTGGTGCTCGAAGCGGCCGGCGTCGCCGCGAGCGATCGTGCGACGCTGCGCGCCGACGGCGTTATCGCCTGATCGCCGCGCGATGACGACCGCCTACTTCAATCATGCCGGGCTCGCCCGGACCCATCCCAATGTCACCGCGCGCGTGCGCGCCGCCGAAGCGGAGTTTTCGGGCTTGCTCTATAGCGAAGCAGGCGTGCCGTGGTACCTCGCGAATCTGGCCGCCGCCCGGCGCGCCGCCGCCACCCTGCTCGGCGTCGACGGTGCCGGCGGAATCTCGCTCAACTCCAACGCCTCAAGCGGCGTCAACCTGGCGCTGAGCGTGCTCGGCGCGCGGCTGGGCACGGGCGACCTGGTGGTGACGTCGGACCAGGAGCATCCGTGCGTCGAACTGCCGCTGCGCACGCTCGCGCGGATGCGCGGGGTCGAGGTCGTCGCGCTCGCCGCCGACTCGCCGACGGCCTTCGTCGCCGCGATGGGCGCGATGCTCGCGCGCCGTCCGGCGATGGTCATCCTGTCGCAGGTCTCGTACAAAAACGGCCGCATGTTGCCGGTCGAGGAGATTGGCGCGATGCTGGCCGATCGCGAGATTCCCTACATCGTCGACGGCGCACAGGCGCTTGGCCAGCTGCGCGTCGACGTGCCGGCGACCCGCGCGTGGGCCTATATCTTCTCGGGCCACAAATGGCTGGGCGGTCCGATCGGCACCGGCGGCCTCTGGACCAGCGATCAATTCGTGCGCCGCAACAATTCGATCCTGACCATCTGGAACGAACCTGACGCACCGCCCGACGGCGGCCGCTTCGAATGCGGCACGATGAACGCCGGACTAGTCGCGGGACTCGGCGAGGCGTGCCACACCGCGCTTACCGCGCTCGACGATCGGATCGCGGCGTTCACGCGGATGCGCATGCGCGTGACGGCGGCCATCGATCCCATCTGGCGCAACGCGACGACGCTGTGGGACGGACCGTCGGCGCCCGCGATGGTCAGCTATCTGATGCCGCCCGGGACGCATTCGTGGGAGGTCGCGGCGGAAATGCTCGCGCGCCACGATGTCGCGGTGAAGCCGTTTCGGCCGGCCGAACGCGTCGATGCGATCCGCATTTCGTTCTCGCCGCTGACCACCGACGACGAGCTCGAGCGGCTGCTCAGCGCGGTCGCCGATTACGCCGCCTAGCGAACCTCTGCACAAGGCTCTGCTGTCACCCTGAGCGCAGCGCATGGGTCCCGGATTCGGGATTCTTCGCTACGCTCAGAATGACAACCTGACTTGTGCAGCGGTTCCCTAGCGCCAGACGCGATGCGCGACCTCGCCCACCAGCGCGAGCTTGCGCTCCTGCATCGCGGCGTCGATCGGGTTGCCCTTGATTCCGGAGGCAAAGCCGCACTGGGTCGAGAGACCCATCTGCTCGTGAGGAAAAAATCGCCCGGCTTCGGCGATGCGCGCTTCGATCTCGGCAGGCGACTCGAGGCGATTGTGTTTGCTCGAGACCAGTCCGAGCACCACGAACTTGTCGCGCGGCACGTCGGCCAGCGGCGCAAAGCCGCCCGATCGCGCGTCGTCGTATTCGAGCAGGAACGACGAGTAGCGCGGCGCGCGGCGAAAGACCTCTTTGGAGATTGTCTCGTAGCCGCCCGTGCTGAGCCAGCGGCCGTCATTGTTGCCACGGCACAGATGCAGCCCGAAGCGCACGCCCGGCGCGTCGGCCAGCTCGTTGAGCAGCTCGACGCCCTCGGCCAGGATGCGCGACGCGGTGATCCCATTGGCTTCAAAGACCGCGTGGCGCGCCGCCGGATCGACCAGGATGGCCAGCTCCGGCGCGTCGATCTGAACGTACTCGCAGCCCAGCCGCGCCAGCTCGCGGATTTCCTCGCGAATCACCTCCGCACCGTCGGCGAACAGCTCGAACGGATCGCGATAGGCGGCGGTCGATTCATTTTGCGACCAGAACATCGAGAGCATCAGCGGACTCGGCAGCGTGACCTTGAGCGGTTGGCGCGTGCGCGCCCGGGCGTAGCTGAATTCCTCACCGACCAGCGAGCGCCGCCGTTTGAGCCGCGCGGTCGCACACAGGCCGAGCGTCAATTGTTCAACGTGGCCGTCGGCTTCGTGCCAGGGCTTGGTCAGGCCGGTGGTGCGCGTCAGTCCCTCGGTGATTTCCACCAGCGAGCCAAGAAAGCTCAGCCGGCGCTGCTCGCCGTCGTTGACCACGTCGAGGCCGCAGCGCTCCTGCGTCGCGATCGCCTCGTCGACGGCGCGATCTTCGATCGTCTTGAAGGCGGCGGCGGACAATTCGCCGCGGCGCAACGCGCGGCGTGCGTCCACCAGCCATGCGGGGCGCAGCATCGATCCGATCGGTTCGGCTCGTAGCGTCGATGAGATCATCGGTCCACCTCCGCGTCCGCGCGCGATCGGACGCAGCGGCGATAGTAGCAGAGCACAGCAAAAAGGCGTCCTCCCCTGATGGAGAACGCCTTTGAGTCCGTCAATCGACTAGGGAACCTCTGCGCAAGTTAGGTTGTCATTCTGAGCGCAGCGAAGAATCCCGGATCCGGGACCCATGCGCTGCGCTCAGGGTGACAGCAGAGCCTTGTACAGAGGTTTTCTCGATCAATGTTTCGGTTCGATGCGCTTTCCGTATGTGATTTCGCCCTTGTCGACCCGCAGGCTGAATCCGCAGTCAGGGTTGGTGCAGGCCCACGCTTTGAAAATTACCGAGGCGCCCTCCTGTCCATAATCCGATAGCGGAATCAAGGTGCCATTGCTGCACTTTTGGCACTTCGGCAACTCCATCACCCACGCCTCCTTGGCCGCTGCGAACCAGCCCCGCTGTCAACCTATCGAACCGATTTTCGTAAATCAATGCGCTTTCGCACGCATATGCTCGACACAGCGCGAAAGTCCATCCGCGCGCCTTCGGCACCGTGATTTCGCGGCAGGGCGGCGGATTTTACCCGTCGTGGTACGTGCGCGGTAGATCGCGCGCACGGCACAGGCCGACGCCGGCGGCGTCACTCGGTGTAATGGACGACTTCGAGCTTGAGGCCGTCGGGATCGGTGAAAAACACCGAATAGTAGCCGGGCCGATAGTCGTATTCGCGCGGCGGATCGAGGACCGCGCCGCCTTGCGACGAAATCTCGAGCGCCAGTCCGTTAATCTGCTCACGGCTCGCCGCACGAAAGGCGATTTCCCGCAGACCGACGTGACCTTTGTTGAATTTTTGTTTCCGATCGTCAGATGGGAGCACCCAGAAGCTGCCGCTGCGACCGAAAAATCCGGTCATTCGCTCGGGCTTTTCAAAGGATTCGATCCCCGGATAGCCAATTTTCGGCATCAGCCACGAATAGAAACGCACGGCAGCCTCGTAGCTGTTGGCGTTAATCATCAGATGGTCGACTCCGCCGTGCATATTCATGACCTCCGTACCGAACTACAGCTCATACTGAGCTATCGCGAAAACAAGCGTCTAACGCGCGCACGCCGCCGGACAGCGCGCGTATCGCTCGACCGCGGTGCGGATCGTTTCGTCAACACGCTGCTAGACCGCGGCGCGGACTTGCGCGTCCGCCGCCGCCTTGCGCCCCAGATGAATCGCGACGGTGCCGAATCCGGTCAAGCGGTATTCCGCCGTGGCGAAGCCTGCCGCGCGCATCATCGCGGCGACCCGGTCGGCGTCGGGATGAATGGTCAGCGACTGGTAGAGATAACGATAGGCGCCAAATTTTCGTCCGACCACGACGCCGAGCAACGGCACCACTGCGGCGATATAAAGCCCGAAAAACCGCTGCAACGGGCCGCGCGGCGGGGTCAAATCAAGACACGCGAGCCGGCCGCCCGGCTTGAGCACCCGGCAGAGTTCGGCGAAGGTGGTCGGCAGATCGCCGACGTTGCGCAACATGAAGCCGTTGACAATACAGTCGAAGGTCGCGTCGGCAAACGGCAGCGCCATCGCGTCACCGGTGACGAACGAAATCTGGCCGCCCGCCTCGGTGCGCGACGACTTGCGCACTGCCGCCGCGACCATCTCGTAACAGAAGTCAGCGCCAACCACTGCGCGCGCGCCGGCCCGCGCCAGTTCGAACGCGAGTTCGCCGGTGCCGGTGGCGATATCCAGCGCGACGCCGCCGGCCGGTTCGACCATCGCGACCGTCGCCCGCCGCCAGCGCCGATCCAGCCCGAGCGTCATCAGCGTATTGATCAGATCGTAGCGCGGCACGATTCCCGCAAACATGCCGCGGATGCGCGCCGGTTTGCCGCCGTCCACGCTAACCTCGTGCGATAGTTGCTGGTCGTTGGATGACATTGGCAGCGCCTGGATTCCGCATTATAGGCAAATCCTTGCGCGCCGGCATAAGCGAATCGCGAGCCAGTCGCCGCACCGGTATTGTGCGGCGGGCGAACCGCAGCGCTGCTAGTCTTATATATCTCTCGGATAGGACGAGCCAGCCTTACATTCTTCGGCAACGGTTCGCACGTCAGACTTTAACCTGTCGATAATCTTCGCCTGCGGGCGGACGGGTGCTACACTGGTCGCAGTATTTCAAGAGTCGAGCGGTCGCACCAATCCCTGCCTGGAGAACTCCTCCGCTGCCGGCCTCAGCACCTCCGCACGATTCGGGTAATCAACCCGGCGATACGCCACGGTTGGCCATCGCCGGCAACTATAAAGGAATTGCTGCGCGCGCCGCTGATATGATTCTACGGAAAAGGTGATTGCCTGGACCTGAATGAAGACTTCTTCAGTGAGGATGGCTGGTTTATGCGCGTTGAAGTGAATAAACTACAAAAAAATATTGTATTAACTGATTCAGTCAAGTTTGGAATTATCATGGCGTCACAAAACATCTTGTGTTGTGTGATGTAGGACAGTATGTGATGATTTCATCTGGAAATTATCAAGAGTATCGAAGGAGTTGAGATGTTTATTCATTTCGACCGTGACAAAGGGGCAGAATGCGATAATTGCGGCGCTATGGGCACAATTATGCATCTGTCAGTCGTGCGCTCAGAGGCCAACCTGAACCTCTGCGTCGCCTGCTTCGGGGCGATGGCGCAGGCGTTTCATAGCGCCTCGCAGAAGCTGCGCCTGCCCGGCCATCATGCGGAGCATTGAAGCAAGGATAGGGGATTAGAAACGAAAACCTTCAGCGGCAGAGCTTTAATGGCCTTTGGGCGCAAGAATTTAACCAAAGCGTGCCGACACCGTGCGGTAATTCCAAATTCGCTGCGCGGCATCAGCCCGAGCTTTTGGCCGGCCAGCGACGGCCAGATGCACTTCGACGGCCTGTGCGATTATTGCAAGCAGGACGTCTGGCGCCATGCGCGTCCGGACGAGGATCCGGCGTGGCGTCTGTTCTCCGACCCGTGCGATTGCCCGCAACTCCAGGAACTCGTCTCGCGCACCTGAGCGCATTGCGGCCCGGCGGCTACGCGGCCGGACCGATTCGTCACCCGCGCCCACTGCGCGTGCGGACGGGATGCAGGCGCCCCACCGGCGGGGCGCCGCTCGATCCACGCGGCCTAGCGGCGCTCGAATTGTTTTTCGCCATACAGGATCGAGCGCGCCTTATCGTCGAGCGGCGCCTGGGGCAGGTCGGCCATCACGGCCATCCCGCGCGCCACGGCGGGCCGCGCTTCGAGCGCATCGAGCCAGCGCTTCAAATGGGGGCGGCTCGCCAACTGATCGGCCTCACGCCGCACGCTCACGACCCACGGATAGCAGGCCATGTCGGCAATCGAATAGTCACCCGCGAGGTAGGCACTCTCGCCGAGCCGCTTGTCCATCACGCTGAAGATGCGGCGCGATTCGTTGACGTAGCGATCGATCGCGTAGGGAATCTTCTCGGGGGCGGCGTTGCGGAAATGGCCCGCCTGCCCCATCATCGGGCCAACGCTCGCCATCTGAAACATGAGCCATTGCACGACGTCGTAACGCGCGCGGATTTCGGCGGGCATGAAGCGGCCGGTCTTTTCCGCGAGGTAGAGCAGGATCGCGCCCGACTCGAAAATCGCGATCGGCTGGCCACCGGGCCCCTCATGGTCGACCATCGCCGGCATCCGGTTGTTTGGACTGATCTTCAGGAATTCAGGCTTGAACTGTTCGCCCTCGCGGATATTGATCGGCACGATCTTGTACGCGAGGCCGGTCTCTTCGAGAAAAATCGTGATCTTTTTTCCGTTGGGCGTTGGCCAGTAATAGACGTCGATCATGAGTGAATCTCCATAGGTAAAAGGGCCGCGGGCGAGTTGCCGCGGCGGCTCCGCAGCATTAACTTCGTCGCTTTGCCCGCGCGCGGTCAAGTGCACACGGATCCGCCGCCCTCCTGAAATCGCAGCGCGCGCCTTGACTTGCGCGAGCCGGTCCGCACAATGCGGCAGACTCGATCGATGGTGCGGCGCGGGGCCGTGGGCAAATCAACGAGTCACGCCAGGAGACGCTTTTGATCGGTTCCGTGATTATCGCCGCGACTGCCGCCTTCGCCGCCGCGGCCGTCAATGCGATCGCCGGCGGCGGCACCTTCATCTCGTTCCCGACGCTGACCGGCGCGATCGGCTTGACCGAAAAGCTGGCCAACGCAACGTCGACGGTCGGGCTGTGGCCCGGCTATGCGGCCGGCGTGCTCGCCGCGCGCGACGACCTGGCGTCGGTGCCGCGCGACGCGCTCACCCGTCTGACAATCGTGAGTGTGGCCGGCGGCGCGGCGGGCGGCGCGATGCTGCTGTTCACGCCCGCTGGTCTGTTTCGCGACGTGGTGCCGGTCCTGCTGGCGATCGGCACGATCCTTTTTGCCCTCGGACCGCGGCTCAACCGACGGCTCGACGGCGGCGATTCGCTCACCGCGCCGTCAGTCGCGTCGATGCCGATACTGTTCGCGGTGGCAATTTACAATGGCTATTTCGGCGCGGGCGGTGGCGTACTGGTGATCGCCGGGCTGACCGCCGCGGGGATCCATGACGCGCGACGCGCCAATATCTTCAAGATGCTGGTGCAAGTGACCTCCAACGCCGCCGCGGTCGCTGTGCTGAGCTGGTCGGGAATTGCATGGAGCGTTGCCGCTGCGATGATCCCCGGCGCGATCGCCGGCGGCTTCGTCGGGATGCGCCTGGCCAATCGGATGCCGCGCCAGATGCTGCGCGGAATCATTCTCGCGGCCGGCGCGTTGCTGACCGTCTACTACGCCGCCAAAGTTTACGGCTAGGGAACCTCTGCACAAGGCTCCGCTGTCACCCTGAGCGCAGCGCATGGGTCCCGGATCCGGGATTCTTCGCTGCGCTCAGAATGACAACCTAACTTGTGCAGAGGTTCCCTAGGGGATGGGATGCGGGCGAGTCTACGAAGCCGCGGTACGGGCATGGGGTGCGGGCGAGTCTGCGAAGCCGCGGTTATAATTGAGTCGCGGGCATGCGGCTATTTGCGCGCCTCGACGATCGGGGTGAATTTCAGCGCCGCGGAGTTCATGCAATAACGCAGGCCGGTGGGCGCGGGACCGTCGTTAAAGACGTGGCCCAGATGGGCGTCGCAGCGCGCGCAGCGCACCTCGGTGCGCTGCATGAACAGCGAGTTATCGGCACGCGTGACGACATTCTGCGGCGCGATCGGCCTCCAGAAACTCGGCCATCCGGTGCCCGAATCGAACTTGGTCTGGGAACTGAAAAGCGCCGTATCGCAGTCGACGCATCGGTAGATGCCTTTGGCAAACAACGCATCGTACTGATTCGCGAACGGTCGCTCGGTGCCCGCCTCGCGCGTGACGTCGTATTGCTCGGCGGTGAGCTGGCTGCGCCATTCGGCGTCACTCTTAACGACCTTGCCGAGTTGGGCGAGGCCGGTCGGATCGCCCATATTAGTGAATTCCGCGATGGTCACCTTGCCGCCCGCGTCCGCGGACGAGGCGCCACTGCCGGACGCAGCCGTCTCCGCGGCCCATACGAGACCCATTTTGATCGCGATCGGAAGCGCGAACGCGCCGGCGATAAAGCTGCGCCGCAACAATTTTGTGTTTGCGCCAGTTTCCGGCGCTGCCAGGTGATTCCTCATATTTAGGTATTCCGCTATCGCGCCGAAAAATTACCCCCGGGCCAATCGGCGCCGCCGCCTTTTCCGCCTGCGCGAACGCGATCGAGCCAATCAAGTTTCGCGCGGCCGAACCGTGGAGTCAATCGACCACCCGCCGCCGGGGCGCGCAATCGCTCTCGCGGCCTTCCTCGAATTATGCCTGTCCGCGATTGGGATTAATTTTCGCTTACGACCGGACCCGGATTTCCAGTGCCATAACGCCCACAAAATCTTGTCGAGACCGAGCGCAAACCCGCACAGGCGTAGGCCGAACCGCTTCGCATCAGCGCCCGCGCCCGCCGCCGCCCGGCGCCGCCTTGCGGACCCTCGATGGTTGCATGACGGGGAAGCGTCAAGATAACTTGCCAGTGCGTCATCGGACCGCATGGAGGTAGCTGGGCAGCCGCGATGGGACCAACAGGAAAAGGCATCTTTCTCACCAAGGGCGTCGGACGGCATCGCGAGAAACTCACCTCCTTCGAGCTCGCTCTGCGCGACGCGCGCATCGCGGAGTTCAATATCGTGCGCGTGAGCTCGATCTTCCCGCCCGGCTGCAGAGTCCTCTCGATCCAGGAGGGGCTCAAGACGCTGCGCCCCGGCCAGATTGTCTACGCCGTGATGTACGACAACGCCACCGACGAACCGCATCGGCTGGTCGCCACGTCGGTCGGCCTGGCGATTCCGGCCGACAAGGATCAGTACGGCTACCTGTCCGAGCACAAGAGCTTCGGTCAGACCGATCAGAAGGCCGGCGACTATGCCGAAGATCTGGCCGCCTCGATGCTCGCGACGGCGCTCGGGATCGAGCTCGACCCCAACGTCAGCTATGACGAGCGCAAGGACGTGTGGAAGCTGTCGGACAAGATCGTCCAGACGCGCAACATCACGCAGTCCGCAATCGGCGATCGCGACGGTTTATGGACGACGGTGGTGGCCGCCGCCGTCTTTGTCGATCTTCCCGTCGACCGATAGCTCGATTTCACGCGAGACCCGATCGCATCCGATGCGCCCGCCGTGCACGCCGCAACCAGCCGTAGGTTCCACCGAGACTCGCCGCGGCGATCGGGCGCCCCGTCTTTGATCACATTAAAAAAAAGATATGCGACGGACATCGAATGAGATAGTAATCGCGCCCGCGACAGGTATTAGAATTTGCACGTGTTTAGAGTGTCAGGCTTAATTGGAACGTAGCGACGAATGGCGCGCAAGAGAATCGAGTTTGGCTTGACGATCCCGCAACGGGCGATGCTCTTTGGCGCCGCCAGTTGGACCGAGTTGATCGAACTTGCGCGCGCCGCCGATCGCAACCCATTACTCACTTCGGTCTGGGTCGGCGACAGCGTAATGGCGAAGCCACGGCCCGAATCGCTCACGCTGCTCGGAGCCTTGTCCGCGGTGACGGCGCGCGTGCGCCTGGGCGTCGCCTGCATGGCGAGCTTCCCGATCCGCGAGCCGGTAATCTTCGCGGAACAATGGGCGAATCTCGATTATATATCGAACGGCCGCATGCAACTGGCGGTATGCACCGGAATCGGTCTCGGCGGCACCAGCGCGAAAGAGGGCGCGGTGTGGGGTGTGCGCGATTCTGAGCGCGGCGCGCGGATGGCCGAGAACATCGCGATTTGCCGGCGGCTGTGGAGCGAAGCGCAGGTCAGCTTCGCCGGTGCGTTTCGCACGTTCAGCGACGCGAGCGTTAATCCGAAACCGATTCAGCAGCCCTGTCCGATTTGGATCGCCGCCAATCCGAAGCCCGCGCTCGCGGGACGACCGCTGCGCCGGGTCGCGCAGATCGCCGACGGCTGGATGGTCGCGCAGGTATGGCCCGGATTATTCGGCGCACTATGGACGAAACTCTCGGCGCATCTGCGCGCGGCCGGCAAAGATCCGGACGAGTTTCCGAACCTCGTCTATCACAACATCAACGTTGCAAATGATCGGGAAGCCGCGCTCGCCGAGACCCGCCGCTTCCTCGGCGAATACTACGGCCCGGTTTTCTCCGCGGATCAGGCAGCAGGATGGACCGCGGCGGGCACCCCGGCTCAATGTATCGACGATCTCAATCGTCTCGTCCACGAAGGCGCCAAAGCGATCACACTGCGCATCACGGGAGCAAATCAGCGCGCACAGTTCGAGCGGATCGTGAACGAGGTATTGCCGAACGTCGATTGTTGAGGATGCGACGCGAAGCTTATCCGGCCTGGCGGCGCCGCGCTAATTCCTCTTCTGCCAGCATGCGATCGATGATGCGGCGCGCGTGGATTGGTCCCGCGTCGCTGTGGATATTTACCGTCGGACGACCGGCGGTCAGATCGTTCCAGCGTTGCTGGGTTTCCAAAACCTCCCAATCCTCCATGAAAGTCTGATGAATCTCCTGGAACATCGATTCGGTCGCCGACGAATCCCCGGGCGCACGGTCCTGCGCGATCGCCCAGAAGTAATGGCAGGTGGTCGCGGATTCGGGTGTAATCGCATTGAGGTTGCGCAGGCCAACGCCGCCGCGACGGTTGCCCTGGGGCGCACCGGTACCCGTATCGACCGCGCCGGCGTAGAGATTAACAAACGTGGGCGGGTCGAAGCGCAGTATCTGCCAGCGATCGATATTGCCTTTGAAGCCGGCGCGCGTATAGGTCGGCGGCGGCTCGATATCGATCAACCAACGCGTGATGACTGCCGACTTTTCCGTGAGATCATTTTGCACACGCGCCTTTTCGACGTTCGCCGCCGATCCGATCGTACCGGGATGAACGAAAGTCAGATGCGACAGATCGAGCAAGTTATCCAGGATTAGCCGGTAATCACACTTGATATATAGCAATTCACTCTTGGCGCCCCATCCCGGATCGTCGAGCCAGTGAAAATCGGTGATTGGGGTATCGTTGGCACGCGCCGCATCGCCCATCCAGATCCATACCCAGCCCCAGCGCTCGATTAGCGGATAGGTACGGATCCGCGCACCCGGCGGAACCTGCGTCTGGCCCGGAACCTTGAGGCAACTGCCTGAACAATCGAACAGCAGTCCGTGATAGCCGCATTGCAGCGAATCGCCGATCAGCCGGCCTTTATGCAACGGATAACCGCGATGACTGCAGCGATCCTCAAGCGCGATCGCCTCACCGTTCCCGGTGCGAAACATTACTACCGGCTCGTCGAGCAGGACACGGCCCAGCGGAACCCGTCCGACCTCGTTCGAGAGTGCCGCGACGTACCAGTGATTCTTCAGAAACATTCCAGCATCCTTCGGCGGAAATTATACTATTAGTTGATGCGCTTGAGCATACGCAAATCCATGCGCGCGACGCTCATTCCAATGCGTAGTATCGTTTGGCTCCGCCGGCCAGCACGGTTTTCAGCGTGTCGGACCGCAGCCCCATCTGCCTGATCATATTGGGTGCGCCCCAGAAGCCGTCAAAATGCGGATAGTCAGTTGCCCACAATATAGTTTCAGGCCCCAGATAATCCGCCAACAGCGCCAGCGAACGCTCGACCGGCTCGAAGGAGACAAAGCATTGCCGGCGGAAAATCTCGCTCGGCCGCATAGTCAGTCCGGTGTCATTCATGCCCTGGTCGTCAAAATGACGGTCCATGCGGTCGAGCCATCCCGCCATCCAGCCGCCGCCGGATTCCAGGAACCCCACGCGCAGGCGCGGAAACCGATCGCATACGCCGCACATCAGCATACTGGTGGCGGCGGCCATCATCTCGAACGTATGGGCGACGCAATGGCGCACGGCCCGCCGATGCCCTTCAAAACGATCCATCGCGAGCGTCGGCTGCCCGCTTTCGGCGCCGCTATGGATGCCAATTGCGACGTTGAGTTCCTGCGCTTCGGTCCAGAGCGGATCGTAGTCCGTCGAATGGAGCAGGCGCCCATTGTACGGATTCGGGCGCACGAATCCGGCGCGAAAGCCCAACTCCAGCGCCGCGAAACGCAGTTCGCGCACCGCCAGCTCAACCGATTGCATCGGCAGCATCGCGACTCCGAACAGCCGACCGGGATACGGCTTGCAATAATCGGCGAGCCATCGATTATACGCGCGGCAGATTGCCGCCGCGAATTCCGGCTCTGCGACCGCGCCGAGAAACAGCCCCAGGCTCGGATAGAGAAACGCGGCGTCGATCCCTTCCGCGTCCATGTCGGGAATTCGCGCGTGCGGATCGAAGCCACCCGGACGGCCCTCCGCATATTTGATCCAGACGGAGACCTTTCCCTCGCGCGCCCCGATCGCACCGGTCGCCCCGACCTTTACGCGGCGGCGGCCGGGTCCGTTATCGGTGACTTCCTGATCGCCAAGCTGGAGAACCTCCGCGCCCTCATCGTTGACACCCAGGCGCGGCGCGCGTGCGCGATATGCAGGTTCGATGTAGTTGAGCCAGAGATCCGGTGGTTCGAGGATATGACCGTCGGCGTCAATAACGTTATATTCGGGTGACATAATATTCGTGTGACATAAATGAATCTTCTCACAGCGAGAGGCCCGTCAATCTAACCACCTGACATTGTCGCAGGCAAGTGCGAAACGAGTTGCATGAGCGGTACGCCGCGGATTCCGCAGCAGACACACATCCGCGCAAATTGGTTAAACCGGCGCGCGATGCTACGTTGACAATTCAGGTCGTTCTGCCCAGGGAGAGCCGAGTCATGGATCTGAAGGTTACCAGGTACGAAATCGCCGCCGACGGTGTTGCGACGGTATGGCTACATCGGCCGGGCCGAGGCAATTCATGGAGCGGACGGATGAACGCGGAGCTGCGATCGATCATGGCGACGCTCGATCTGGACCCGGCGGTGCGCGCGATCGTGTTCGGCCGCGATCGCCAAGCGCCAGCTCTATACTGAACTGATGCGGGGCGAGGTCGGCGACGCGATCGAGGACTCGAAGCGCCTGATCGGCGAATTCATGAAGCAGCCCGACTACAAGAAAGGCGTCGCCGCGTTGCTCGAACGCCGTCCACCGCGCTTCCCGCTCCCGCGCCGCTAGGGAACCTCTGCACAAGATAGGTGGTCATTCTGAGCGCAGCGAAGAATCCCGGATCCGGGACCCATGCGCTGCGCTCAGGGTGACCGCAGAGCCTTATGCAGAGCTTCCCTAGCGGCGGAACGACCGGATTATCGTGCCGGGCCGTGGCGTCGCAACGGCCGACGCCACGGCCCGTCCGGAGCTTTCGAATAATCAGTCGCAGTCGCCAAACTCGGGGATGACGTGTTTGGCGAATAGTTTGAGCCGCCACGTCCCCGGGATGGTGGGCAGAATGAACAGCGCGAACTTCATGGGAACTTCAACTCCTTGACTATGAAATCGATATATTACTAATCGGTCTGACTAATGCTGTGCTTGATTTCATTCTCCCATAAGTCAGGTCGTTGATCCTTTTCCCTGAATCGAATCACGCCAAAAAATCAGATCGAAAGATTGTAGACGCGCCGAACGTTGTCGCCAAGCACGTTGCGCCGGCGCTGCCAGTCGCTGATCTTGTTCCCGAACTCCTCGAGTTCCTCGATATAGTTTCCGGTGTGGTCGGGATGCGGAAAGTCGGTCGCCCAGAAAAAGCGATCGCTGCCGCACAAATCGACCATCGCGGGCAATGACTTCTCGTCGGGATCGGCCGAGACCCAGACGTTGCGCCGAAAGTAGAAGCTGGGCTTTTCCTTGAGCGGCACGCCGCGTCCCACCACGCTGTCGTAAACCGCGTCCATCCGGTCGAGCCAGTACTGCACCCAACCGGCGCCGACTTCCAGGATTACCAGCTTGAGCCGGGGAAACTTGTCGAACGTGCCATATGCCATAAAGCTCGCCAGCGCATGGCGAATCGCGTCGGACGCGGTCACGTTGAGGAACCACAACTGCTTGCGCACATACTCCTTGTCGTAGCGGCCCGGCCAGCACCATTGCGGCTCGAGCGAAACGTGGATGCCGAGCGGCACGTCGAGCTCCTGCGCCTTGGCGAACAGCACGTCGTGATCGGTATGGCCGTGCGGCTTGCGCGTCGTCGTGAATTGCACGACCCATCCGCCTTTATGGCCGGCCTTGACCGCGCGCTCGAGTTCGGCGGCGGCGGCCGTTGGGTCGCTGAGCGAAAGATGGGCCACCGGAATCAGGCGGCCTCCGCTGTCCGACGACCAGTCGGTGACCCAGCGGTTATACGCACGGCACATCGCCTGCGAGTACTCCACGTCGTCGGTATCGGTTTCCCAGGTGAGGTCGAGACTCGGGTAGATGATCGCGGCGTCGAGACCTTCTTTGTCGAGCCGCTTAATCCGGTCCTTGGCATCGCACGCTCCGAGCGGAACCTTCTCGCCGTATTTGGTCGTTCGATCGAAATTGCCTGAGTTGCGCGTGACCTGGCCCATCTGCGCGACGGTGCCGAAGTTGCCGCCGCGATTTACGCGCGACGCCACTCCGTTGACCTCAAGGTATTCGAGCCCGTCCTGGTCTTCCTTCATGCGGATGGCGTTGGCTCGGAATTTAGCCTCGCAGTACTGCTCCCAGCATTTGGCCGATTCCAGAATGTGGCCGTCGGCGTCGACTGCGCCCGGATACTTCAGCTTGTGGATCGATTCTTCGGCGTGCGCCATTTTCCTTGCCTCGTTTCGCTTTGCATTCTGCTATAGGGCATAGCGAAAAAGCTCCTCAACCTTCAACTGCTTATCGATCTTCGGTAAAGCTCCTACAACCTGGCGGCCTGAATCGAGCCCGCCACAATCTTGACTCCGCACAATAGTTTTACCTAAGTTACCGTTTTCCGAGAAGTTGCCACACCCGTGCCGCCGAAGAAACTTGATCAAAAAAGGCTCGTGAGCCCGAATTTTTATCGCCGTTCGGCGGCGACCGAATTGATGGAGTTTTTTTACTCGGCCCACTACGAGATCGGCACCGCGCTGGAGGACGTCGTGCGGGCCGACGTGCTCTCGCGCCAGCAGGCGGCAATTCTGTGGTTGATTCGATCGCAAGGCGACGGCGGCGCGCGGATGCGCCGCAAGGATATCGAGACCAACGTGCGGCGCTGGTTCGAGGTGACGAGTGCGGCGCTCTCCAAGTCGCTGCGCGCGATGATGCATCCGCCTTTTGAGCTCATCGAGATTACCGAAGACCCGCGCTCGGGACGCGAAAAGCTGGTCGCTCTCACGCCCAAGGGAAGAGCCTTTCTCGATGCCGCCGCGGCCAAGGCCGGGATGGTGCTGGCCGAATTGATCGAGGACGTGCCGCTCGAGGTCGTCGGCCACGCGATCACTTACTTCCGCTATCTTGAGGGCGCGTTTCAGAGTGCTCAGGCGCGCCGCCGGGTCCGGCTCATCCCGTTTGATCGTCGCGCCGGACGCGAACCCAAAAGCGATGTCGCAGGCAAATCTCACGCGAAGCGCCGCGGTATCCGCTTGTAATGTCGATTGAATGGATATTCAAATAATACATGCCGGCGCGGCCGGACGACGCTAAGCACTGTGACGGGTCTATCCTTAAGATGAGTTCCGCGCCGCCCACTGCGCTTGAGCAGATCGCCGGGAACCTCGCCGCCCCCGCGGTTCCTGAACGACGCGCGCCGCATAAATGGCTGGTGGCGCTCGCGGTAATGCTCGGCGCGACGCTCGAAGTCCTCGATACGTCGATCGTCAACGTCTCATTGCCGCACATGCAGGGCAGCTTTTCCGCCAGCCGCGACGAAGTCACCTGGATTCTGACTAGCTATATCGTGGCCAACGGAATCATGATTCCGCTGACCGGATGGATTTCGGCGCGATTCGGGCGCAAACGCTATTTCCTGTGGTCGGTGGTAGCCTTCGTGATCGCCTCGGGTCTGTGCGGAGCGGCAACCTCGCTGGCCCAAATAGTAATCTTTCGCCTGCTTCAGGGCGCCGCGGGTGCGGCCATGATTCCCTCGTCGCAGGCGATCATGATGGAGACCTTCCCGCCCGAAGAGCAGGGCCTCGCGATGTCGGTGTGGGGAATGGGCTTGCTGACCTCGCCGATGCTCGGACCGACGCTGGGCGGATGGATTACCTATAACTGGAGCTGGCGCTGGAACTTCTATATCAATTTGCCGATCGGGATCTTCGCCGCATTCATGGTGATGCTCTTCGTCCATGATCCCGAGCATATCCGGAAGTCGCAGGCCCGCGCCCGCAAGATCGATTACCCCGGGATTATCTATCTCGCACTGGGCCTCGGCCTGCTGCAAATTGTCCTCGATCGCGGCCAGCGCTCCGACTGGTTCAGTTCGGAGTGGGTCTGCGCGTTCACCGCAATCGCGGTCGTCGCGCTGATCCTGCTGGTCTGGCGCGAACTCCATTTCTCTGAGCCGATCCTTGATTTACGGATCATGGCGATTCCCCTGTTCGACATCTCGGTCATGCTCATTTTGATCATGATGCTCGTGGTATTCGGCATGAACCTGCTGAACCCGCTGTTCTTCCAGGAACTGCTCGGCTACTCGCCGTGGAAATCCGGAATCGCGGTGCTGCCGCGCGGTTTCGGCACACTGGCCGGGATGTTCTTCATCGGGCAGATCTCGCGACGCGGTTTCGACACACGCAAGTACGTCGGTCTGGGGTTCGCACTGATGGCCAGCGCGCTGTGGTCGATGAGCCATTGGACACTCGACGTGAATATCAGTTACGTGCGCTTCGCGATGATCCTGTCGGGGCTCGGTTCGGGCTTGATCTTCCCTGCCATGTCGGCCGCCACGCTCGCCTGCGTGTCCAAGGAGCGGATGGGTTACGCGGCGAGTCTCTATAATATGATGCGCAATACCGGATCGGCGATCGGGATTTCGCTCGTGACAAATATGCTCAACAGCCAGGAACAGACCCATCAGGCTTACCTCACGCAGCATTTCACGTCGTTCGACGCGTGGCATGCCGATCAGGCCGCGCCGCTGATGCCGGGTGCGCCGCACTTCCATTTCATGAATGGACTGCTCGCGCAGCAGGCCCAGGGTCTCGCGATGGTTTACGAAGTCGTCCAACGGCAGGCCTCGCTGCTCGCCTACAACGATATCTACCGGATGCTGGCGCTGACGGCGGCCCTGTTCGCGCCGGGCTTCCTGTTGCTCAAGCGCTCCAAGGCGACCGGTTCCGCTGGTCATTGATACTCAGTCGTCCGCAATCCATTAACGCTACTGAGAAAGCCAATACCAAAATGGATTTCAACTACAGCGCCGAAGATGAAGCCTTTCGCTCCGAGTTCTGCCGCTGGCTGGAACGCAATCGCGAGTTCGCGGTGCCGGCGCTGGGACCATTGGCCGACGAGGATGAGGTTAGCTGGGAAGCAACCCTGCGGTGGCAGCGGAAGTTGTCCGAAGGGGGTTGGCTCGGGATTACCTGGCCCAGGGAGTACGGCGGCCGCGGCGGTACATTTCTGCAGGAGACGATCTGCGATCAAGAGCTCGAGCGCGCCGGCACCGGCGTGCCCTTCACCGGCCCCGGGATGTGGCTGCTTGGGCCGACCCTGATTCATTGGGGCACCGTGGCGCAAAAGCAGCGCCATCTGCGCAAGTTGCTGGCCGGCGACGAGCTTTGGTGCCAGGGCTATTCCGAACCCAACGCCGGCTCCGATCTCGCCGCCTTGCAGACCCGTGCGGTCGAACATGACGGTTACTTTGTCGTCAACGGTTCCAAAATCTGGACCTCGCTCGCCCATCACGCGCACTGGATGTTTCTGCTCGCGCGGACCGACTCCGACGCGCCCAAGCACAAGGGGATCAGCTATCTGCTGGTCGACATGAAAACCCCCGGCATCACGATCAGTCCGCTGATCCAGATTACCGGGGCGCGCCATTTCAATCAGGTCTTTCTCGACGACGTGCGCGTACCGGTCGAAAATATCGTCGGCCAGCGCAATCAGGGATGGCAGGTCGCGCTGACCACGCTCGCCTTCGAGCGATCCAGCGGCCAAGAGCGGATCATGACCAACCGGGTAGCCGAATTGGCGCAACTCGCGCTGCGGCTCACGCGCAACGGCCACCCCCTCGGCGACAATACCCAAGTGCGCCAGACAATCGGACGCTTCGCGACTGAAGCGGCGGCGATCCGCTATACCGGATTTCGCCAACTCACCCGCCAGTTAAAGGGATTGCCGCCCGGCCCGGAAGGCTCCGCAATCAAACTCAGCGCTTCTGAACTGGGATTGCGGATGGCGAGCTTTGCGCTGGAGATGCTCGGACCATTCGCGCAAGTCGAGCAAGGCGATCCATTCGCCGCCGATCGCGGCCTGTGGACCCGCCGGATGCTCGAGGCGCGCGGTCCGATGATCTACTCCGGCGCCAACGAAATTCAGCGCAATATCCTGGGCGAGCGCGTGCTCGGCCTGCCGAAAGGTTAAATCAAATCGCGCGGCAACGGCACTTTCCCACTTGTCGGCTGATTCGTCAGCGGGAACTGGGCCTCACCGTCCGACTTTTCTAAGCGGGCGGCGGCGCGACGTGACTGGACCCGCTATCCGGGCGCGCGCTTCGAGTCGGTATTTTGCGCGAACTCTTCAGATCGCTAAGCCATCTTCTCGAGTAACGACTTCAGATCCTCGGCGTGTTCTTCTTCCTCTTTGAGGATGTCCGCGATCATCTTCCTCGTTGTCGAATCGTTGTCTCCGAGCCAGCGCATGATCTCCGAGTAGGATTCGATCGCGATCCGTTCCGCGAACAAATCCTCCTTGAGCATCGAAATGACGTCGGTGCCTTCGGCATACTCGGAGTGGCTGCGCGACGCCAGGCCTTCCGGATTGAAATTTGGCTCGCCGTTGAGTTGCGTGATCCGGGTCGCAATCCAGTCGGCGTGCTGCTGCTCCTCGGCCGCATGCTGCAGGAATTCGGCTTTGGCACCGTCAGAGTTGATCCCGGCCGCCATGAAATAGTGGCGTTTGTAGCGCAGGACGCAGACTATTTCGGTTGCGAGTACCTCGTTGAGCACCTTGATAACGGCTTTGAGATCGGCTTTGTAGTTTTCCGTCACGGCGCCATTTTCCATATGGCTGCGCGCGCGTTCCTTGATTTTTTTCAGATCGGCTACGAACTCACTCATAATTGACTCTCCGGTTGATTCGGTTAGGCGTAATCCCGCAGGCTCGGCCGGCTAGGGCTGTTTCCGCCTTGAGCTCCGAGAGATATTCAGAGTTGAACGACAACTCGCTTGTCGCGATTGCCGCTCATATTGATAGTGTCGAGTAGCTGGGTGATGCGCGTGCGGACGATCCGCACTTCACTATCTCGGCTGTAGACCTGGTCGGATAGCAGAAAGGTCAATTCGTTGCGGGCGCGCATCAGTTCCAGCCGTAATTCATCGTGTGTTTCCATTCCATTCACCTTTGACTTCGCCTTCGCGTGCCCGCATTCGTGTCATCGCAACAGCCGCGTCGCATCTTCGCTGAGAATCGGCATACGCCCCCAATGACTACTTAACGCGCCCCGACCGAGGTTCCTGGTTGATGCAAATGATTGGTCTGGCGCGGAGCAGTCGAAGGCAAACGGAGCGGCCATCGAAGGGCTTGGTCGATGACAGATTCGATTCCTGCGTCAAACCTGACCTTTCAACTGTAGATCGGATTCGCGATAAAATACTACTCGGCTGACACTGACGCTGGTTATATTTGTAACCAATTTCCCCGATTACGAATGCTTCGGCGGCCACGTGAGGACTCCAAACGGATGATGCGGATAAGGATATTCTCCACCCGGCATTCTTTTAGGCGGCTATTTGCTCCACGGTCCGAAGGAAAATACGATGATGTTTCCTTTACGCCGCAGTTTGGGTTTCTTGTGCGCGCCGGAGGATACGTGGTCCACCACGGTGGACGCACAAGCGCAGCCGGACGAGAAATCGAGGCGTTATCTGAAGAACAATTGGCGCCGATCGCGGCGTGAGCTAAATAATTAATCTGTTAGAATGCGACCGCGAGGCGCAGCATGTTGCCACCTTGAATATTCAGTTTAACGGTTTTGAAGTGCATTCAGCTCACGGTTCACGACTGATGATTCAGACTTGCCGGACAGACCTATCGTGGGGTTTGACGGGAAACTGCTTTTACATTGCCCGGCGGTGCGCAGTCGGCCGTCGCGATCAAAGGTTGGCCTGCGGGAAGGGAGTAGCCTGATGACGGTATCTCATTCGGACGCGCTGGTGCTGTTCGGTGTAACGGGCGATCTCGCCCACAAAATGACTTTTCCGGCCCTTTATGAGATGGCGAAACTGGGCACCCTTAAGGTCCCGCTAATCGGCGTTGCTTCCCCGAAATGGAGTCTTGAGCGTCTGCACAAGCGAGTGAAGGACAGCATCAGGCGGTCGGGCGGGATAGATAGCCCGCGTGCCCTCAACCATCTTCTGTCGCAATTTAAGTACGTGAGTGGAGATTACAACGATCCGGGCACGTTCGCGGCGATAAAAGAGGCATTGGGTAGCGCTCGGCGTCCGGCGCATTACCTGGCGATACCGCCTGCGCTCTTCGAGACGGTGATCAAAGGGCTCGGTGCCGCGAACCTCGCCGAGCATGCGCGCGTGATTGTCGAAAAGCCGTTCGGCCGCGACCTGAAGTCCGCGCGAGAGCTCAACCGTGCGGCGCAGAAGGTGTTCCCGCAAGATTCGATTTTCCGCATCGATCACTTCCTCGGAAAGGAGGCGATCATGAATATTCTATACTTCCGCTTTGCGAATTCTTTCCTCGAGCCGATCTGGAACCGCAATTACGTGGCCAGTGTCCAGATAACTCTGTCGGAGGATTTCGGTGTCGAAGATCGCGGCGCGTTCTACGAAACCGCCGGTTGTCTGCGCGATGTGATCGAGAACCATCTTTTCCAGATCGTCGCGCTGCTTGCGATGGAGTCGCCGGCCGACCGCGAGTTTGGCGCCGTGCAGAGCGAGAAAGCCAAAGTCTTTGAAGCTATGCGCCCGCTCACGCCCGACGACCTGGTGCGCGGCCAGTACGCGGGCTACCGGCAGGAGCCGGATGTGGCGAAGAACTCCGACGTCGAGACTTACTGCGCCATGCGGCTCCACATCGACTCGTGGCGCTGGGGTGGCGTGCCGTGGTACCTGCGCTCCGGCAAATATCTGCCCGCCACGGCGACCGAAGTTCTTGTGGAGCTGAAACCGCCGCCGCAACGGCTCTTCGCCGACTCAGCGCCGGCTACCGGCCGGGCCAACTATCTGCGCTTCCGCCTCTCTCCCAGTTCGGGCGTCGCGCTAGCCGCTCGCGTCAAGCGTGCCGGCAAGGAGTTCGTCGGCGACCAGCGAGAACTCTATCTGTTCGAAGAACAACCAGGCGAAGAGGAACCCTACGTGCGGCTTTTGACCGACGCCATGGCCGGCGACGGCGCGCTTTTCACCCGTGAGGACGCGGTTGAGGCCGCATGGGCGGTAGTCGATCCGGTGCTCAAGACTCACCATCGGGTGCGCCCCTACCCGCGCGGCAGTTGGGGACCGAAAGAGGCTGACGCATTGATCGCCGCGGACGGGCGTTGGCACAATCCTGCCCCCGATAAGGCCGCCAAATAATCAGCGTGCCGGGCCGTATTCGCCACAATCAGGAATTCAAGATCACGACACTTACCAGCCAAAGACGACCCTGTTAGAAGTAATTTTAGTAGTATTTTCGGAGGAATTACTCGAATGAGAAAATGCATACCGATCACTGAAGCAACGAGGTCGCGCGGGCCGCTCGACCGAAAGTTGCTGCGAAAGAAGCGGGCGAAAGTCTCCGGCCGGCGCTCGCCGCTATACCGGCACCGGGAGCCACCTCAAGCGGCAAAGCATCGACCGAAAGGATGGCTCTGGAAATGGATTTGGAAAAGCGTCTTCAGTGGTGGCGAGTCTCGTCAATATGCCGGCGCGAGATACAAAAAGCGTTAGGATTTACCAAGAGTCGCCCCTCCCCTTGCCGATCGGATCATAAGTAGACTCGTTGGCACCGCAGCGGGTGGTCTCGATCGCATCGTCCTTGCGGTTCTTGTGCCCGCTTCCGGAACGCGCACCTACGGCAAAAAGCAATTGTTTTGTGCTCTACAGAACTAAATAAGTCGTTTTTCAAGTATCCTGCGGAACCATCCTGAGCTATTCTCCGGCACGGAATATGCGGACATTTCGTTCAGCCGGTGAGACGATGCCTTCGCTGATCGAGCCGTGAGCACGCGATGGATCGCGTGAACGGCCGCGATTCAAAGGAAGCAAGCGATGGGCTACGGAAAGTTGCGAGGGCTGTGCCTGTTTTTCGGAGCCCTGTGGCTAATTGTCCCCCTGCATCCCGCGAGTGCGGCAGCCCCGAGCGAAGAGCAGATGCTCAGGCGGATCATGCGTGAAGTCAATGAACTGAAGGCGGACAAGCAGCAGGACGAAGAAAAAATTCAGGATCTTGAACAGAGGGTCGGAGCGATCCAGAACCAGAACCACCAACTGAAGGAAGCCAATCAGAAGCTGCAGACCGACACCACCGCAAAGATCGCCACGCTGCAGACCAAAGTTGACGCACCACCGTCGCCGGAAGAGTTCGGCGGCGCCTTCGATCGATACCTCGGAACGCATACTTTCACGGTGACCGGGGCGGCCGGCGGTCAATTCGTCTATAACCAGCAGAACGCCGCCCTGAACAACCTTCATCATGATTCGCAGAACTCCTTCTTTGTCGACTGGGAGCCAATGATTCTTTACCGCCCGACGGACTGGATCCTGTTTCAGGGTGTGATCAGCACCGGGTTTGGCAGCACCGGGACGGGAGTCGATCTGTCGACCGCCGATTTTCAGATACTTGCCAACAAATACCTGACGGTCGTGGCCGGGCTATTCGACCAGCCATTTGGTGACTGGTACGAGACTCAGAGCCCGATGTGGGTAAACCGGTTTGTCACGGCGCCGCTGCCCTTTGGGGTCGAATCGGTAGTGCCGCCGGGAGAGATCGGAGTCCAGCTTCGCGGTGGCATGCAATTCGGCGCGCTGGGTCAGGATTTCGACTACACGGTGTGGGGTGGAAACGGTCCCAACTATAGCTCGACGGTGCTGGGCGCCGCGGTCTCGAGTCCGACTTCGGTCGCGTCGAGCCAAAGCAGCGGCAAGTCGATCGGGGCGCGTTTTCGCGTCTATCCGCTGCCGCTTGAGAAGGAATGGGGCCGGCTTGAACTCGGAGCGTCCACCTACAATGGCGAATGGAATAATCGGGATTGGCTGACCTCGTGGGGCGTCGATTTCAACTACTTCATCGACAACCTCCAGACCCGCGGCGAATGGCTGGAAGCATACCGTCAGATGCCCAATGGACAGACCTCCGACAATCGCCAGGGATGGTACGTGCAGGCCGGTTACTTCCTGGGCGGTCTGAATGTTCCCTACATACCTGATCAGCTCAACGGCTATCTTCAGCGATTGGAGCCCCTGGTGCGTTACTCGGGAGTTAACCAGCGCGGCGTTTCAACCGACGACCTCGCCGCCGCCACCGGTATCGGCCTGGGCGGTACGCAGGTCGGACTGGTCCCCGATTTCGGGATTAACGGCTCGCCGGCCACCTACGCGCCGCATGCTCGCGAAGTGGCTCTGGGCCTCGACTACTGGTTCGCCCCATCGATCGTGTGGCAAAACGAATTCGATATCGAATTGCCGCGCGCGGGGGGAGTTTTCGTTTCGCCGACGGGCGTCGAGACGCCGGCCGGCGCAACGCCCAACGATCGCGCGTTCCTGAGCCAATTCACGGTCGGGTTCTGAGCGGAGCCAGCGGCGTGAAAAGAATACTTGCGGCAATCGTCCTGGCGACTCTCGCGATCGGCTATGCCGGCGTTCCCGTTTCTGCGCAAGAGAATCTCAGTGCGGCCGAGCATCGACGCCTGTTCCGCGAAGGGGCCAAGCTCTGGCCGGTGTACTGCAACACCTGTCATAACGCGCGGCCCGGCTCCGAGAAAGCTCCCTACGAATGGGATCAGATCATGATGCACATGCGGACGCTCGGGAACATTCCGCCCGACGACGCCAATGCGATATTGGTGTATTTGAAGAGTCGTTGAGCGGCTGCGGTTCGATCAAAGAGTGGAATACAACGCTATGTCATTCGATTCATCTGAAGCGCTGTTCCAGGTGCGATCAGCGAATGATTGCCCGGGGGTCTGCGTACGCGGCTGAGATGGCCGTCGCCGGGCATAACTACACTCATGTTCAGTCTTAAGGCGAGTTGGTATCTGAGAGTTAAACCGGAATCCCGGCTCAAGCGTACGCCTTGGCGGACGCAGGCTCGGTGACTCCTTAATGCGGCGAGAGGAAATCGATGGGGCGGAATAAAATCCAGATAGCGTTGCTTGGCATTGGCGCATTGCTTGTGTTCGCGAGTGTGACCGCGCATGCCGACAGCGCCCAGAGCAACTACACGGCATTTTGCGCGAAATGCCACGGGGCCACCGGGCATGGCGATGGACCTGGGGCGGCGGCGCTGTCGACCAAGGCGCGCGACTTCGCCGATTGCGCCGTGATGCAGAAAATTTCGGACGATACGATGTTCACGGTAATCAAGGGGGGTGGCGCGGCGGCCGGCCTGCCGGCTGACATGCCGAGCTGGAGCAACGGGCTCTCCGACCCGGAGATTCACGCGCTGGTGGCTTATATCCATACCTTTTGCAAAAAGTAGGCGCTCTCGCCAAGCGCGCCCGTGCGCGCGTCCATGCTGGTTGGAAAGGCGCTGATTGGTCTGGCAATGAGTGGGACATATTCCGCAAATGCATTCGCCCTCGCTCCGGCTTCGCCGCAGGCGGCCGCGATTTCGCAACTTTTTGTCGGCACGCTGATTTATCTCGGCGCGATCTTCGCGCTGGTCACCTTTCTGGTTTTATACGCGATTATCCGCTATCGGGATCGGCCCGGCGCACCCGAGGCGCGACAGAACTTCGGCTCGCGAAAACTTGAAATCATCTGGACCGTCGTACCGATCCTGTCGCTGATCGTGCTGGCAGGATTCACCGTCCGGACTATGATCGTCAGCGATCCGCCGACCGCCAACGCCGATCCGGATCTGCGGATCGTCGCTCATCAATGGTGGTGGGAAATCTACTACATGAAGACCGGGGTGGTGACGGCCAATGAGATACATATTCCGGCGGGAAAACGGTTGCTGGTCGAGTTTCGATCGGCCGATGTGATCCATGACTTCTGGGCACCGGCGCTGGGGCGCAAGATCGACATCGTACCGGGCCATCCCAACCGCTTGTGGATCGAGGCGGATCAGGTCGGCACCTATCTTGGAATGTGCGCGGAATTCTGCGGCAATGAGCATGCGTGGATGCGCTTTCTGGTAATCGCGGAACCCCCCGGGCAGTTCGCCGCATGGATGAAGGAGCAGTTGGCCGCTCCGCCCAGTCCCACCACAGCGGATGAGCAGCTCGGCGCAAAGATTTACCACGAGAGCATTTGCACCAACTGCCACGTGGCCAGTGTCGGCCCAGACCTCACGCACCTCGCCAGCCGCCGGACGCTGGCGGCGGGAGCGCTGGATAACACGCCGGAGAACCTGGCCGCATGGCTGCGCGATCCCGACCAATTCAAACCCGGCAGCAACATGCCCAACTTTGAGCTGAGCGACGACAAGGTCCGCGCGCTGGTGGCGTACCTGGAGACGCAAAAATGAAACAAGCCGCGATTCCCGACACGCTCGGCGGCGAGTCCTTCGAGGAGGAAGCGCGCGAAGGATGGCTCAGCTGGGTGAGCTCGGTCGATCACAAGAAGCTCGGGATCATGTACCTGCTCGGCTCGTTCTTTTTTTTCCTGGTCGGCGGCATACTCGCCCTGCTGATGCGGGTGCAACTGGCCGCGCCCAATAACCATTTCCTGAGCCCGCAGGTCTATAACCAGTTCTTCACCATGCATGGCACCACGATGGTCTTCCTGGTGCTGGTTCCGATGCTGGTCGGGTTCGCGACTTACATGGTGCCGTTGATGATCGGCGCGCGTGACATGGCCTTTCCGCGGCTCAATGCGCTGAGCTTTTGGGTCCAGATTTTCGGCGGACTGATGCTCTACTTCAGCTTCGCCACCAGCGGGGTCAATGGCGGCGCGCCGGCGGTGGGATGGTTCTCCTATGCGCCGCTGAGCGAGACCGCTTACTCATACGGCCCCGGCGTGAACTACTGGATACTCGGACTGCTCGGGATTGGCGTCGGCACCATTACCGCCGGGATCAATCTGATCGCGACGATCATCTGCCTGCGCGCTCCCGGAATGAGTATCCGGCGCGTGCCGCTGTTCGTCTGGATGACTATGATTACCGCCTTCCTGATCGTTGTGGTGATGCCAATACTCAACGCGGGGCTGGTGATGCTGCTGATCGATCGTCTGCTGAACGCGCACTTCTTCCGCGCCGACAGCGGCGGCTCGGCAGTATTGTGGCAGCACGTGTTCTGGGCCTTCGGCCATCCCGAAGTGTACATCATGATTCTGCCGGCGTTCGGCATCATCTCGGAGGTCATACCGGTATTTTCCGGCAAGCCGATATACGGTTACGATTTCGTCGCCGCTTCGACCCTGGCAATCGCGTTTCTGAGCCTCGCGGTGTGGGCGCATCACATGTTCGCGGTCGGGCTCGGCCATGCCTTCGATCTGTTTTTCGCGATCTCCAGCTTTGCGATCGCGGTGCCCACCGGAGTTAAGATTTTCAACTGGACCGCGACGCTTTATCAGGGACGCATACGCTTTACCACCTCGATGCTGTTCGCACTGGGATTCCTCCTGATGTTCACCATCGGAGGGCTCTCGGGCGTTGCCTTCGCGGCGGTGCCGATCGATTGGCAGATGACCGACAGCTATTTCGTGGTTGCGCACATCCATTACGTACTTTTCGGTGGCACGATGTTCGCGCTGTTCGCCGGCGTCTATTACTGGTTTCCGAAGATCAGCGGCCGAATGCTCAACGAGCGCTGGGGCAAAGTACATTTCTGGCTGACGCTCATCGGTTTCAATCTGACCTTCATGATCCAGCATGTGCTCGGGATGCTCGGAATGCCGCGCCGGGTGTTTACCTATCCCGCGCTGCCGGGTTGGGCGGAGATGAACATGGCTTCGACTATTGGCGCTTTCGTACTCGCCTTTTCAGTCCTGATCTTCATGGTCAACATTGCAATCTCGCTGCGCTCGGGCGCAGTTGCGGGAGACAATCCGTGGGACGCATGGACGCTTGAATGGGCGACGACCTCGCCGCCGCCGCCGGAGAACTTCACGCACGGCGTGCCGCCGATTCGCGGCAGGCGGCCGCTGTGGGATCTGGCCCATCCCGATCGCACCGACGAGATGATGATGAAGCTGGTGAAGTGAGTAACCGCGATGCCTGACAAAACCAAGCTTGGAGTCGGCCTTTTCCTTCTGTCCGAGGCGATTTTTTTTCTCATACTGCTGCTCGCTTACGTCTACTTCCATTCCGTCCCGAGCGACGGACCAAGCGCCGCCAACAGTCTGAATCCGATGCGCACGCTGGTCTTCAGCATCTGCCTGTTCCTGAGCAGCGCCACGATTCATCTGGCCGGGCGCAGCTTCCGCCAGGGCGAGCGCCGCGGCGTAAGCCTGTGGCTAATGCTGACCGTGGCGCTCGGCGGGATCTTTATGTTCGGACAGGCGCGCGAGTACCTGGGACTCTTCGCGCATGGCGTTACCGTCAGCACGAATCTATTCGGCTGTACGTTTTTTACTCTGACCGGCTTCCACGGCTTGCACGTCCTGTTCGGGCTCGGCGGGCTGGGGGCTCTGCTGGGCGTCGCGATGAGCGGGCGACTCGGCCAGGTCAAGCCGTCCGGATTCGAGGCCGTCACTATGTACTGGCATTTCGTCGACGCGGTGTGGGTCGTGATCTTCGGAGTGGTCTATCTGTGGCCGCGGCTGTCATAACGTATACGGATTTGCGGGTTAAAGGCGACCGGCAAAATGGCTGAGATACTCCGAGCGTGGGATCCCGACCTGTCCGTGCTGATCGGATGCGCGGCGTTGCTGACCGCCTACGGGATCGCCTGTCGCGACGATCTGTCGCGCGCCGGATGGTTCATCGGCGGAGTTCTCGTGATGCTCCTGGCGCTGATCTCGCCGCTCGATCCGCTCGCCGACGAGTATCTATTCAGCGCCCACATGCTTCAGCATTTGATCCTCGAGCTTGCCGTGCCGCCGATGCTGCTGCTCGGCCTCACGCCGCGTATCGCCCGCGCGGTAATCGATCGCCCCGCGCTCGGCCGCATCGAGCGCGTACTGGGAAATCCGCTGGTCGCCTGGATGCTGGGTATCGCGACGCTGGCGCTCTGGCATTTGCCGCCGCTGTTCGATGCGGCATTGGGCAACGAATATATTCACATCGCCGAGCATCTGTGCTTCATGACGACGGCGACCATTTTCTGGTGGCCGATCCTTGCGCCGCTGCCGCAGTGCCGGATCTCACCGCTGTGGGCGCAGATCTATCTGCTGGGCGGCGCGATGGCCAATAGCCTGCTCGGCCTGTGGTTGACCTTTGCTCCGGCGGGCCTGTACGCGCCCTATCTGCATCCCGCCGATTCGCTGCATATCGCCGTGTTGCTGCGCGCGGGATGGGGCTTCACGCCCATGCTCGACCAGGAGGTGGGCGGACTCCTGATGTGGGTGGGCGGGGGCTTCGTGTTCCTCGCCGTGATGGTCGCTTTGTTCCTGCAATGGTTTGGCACGGCCGAGTCGGACAGTGCCGCGCCCGCGACTGCGGGCTTTTAGGAGGCAGCGCAATGGCTTTGGAAAACGGACCGCGATCGCCCGGAGATGACGCAGGCAAATGGAACGCCGCATTGCCGGAAACGATTCCGCCGCCGACCTACGCGCCGGCGTTCCTGGCGCTCGGCGTAACATTACTGCTTTTTGGAGTAGTCAGTTCCTATATATTTTCGGCTGCAGGCTTCGTTTTGATTGTAGTGTCGATTAGCAAGTGGGTAGGAGAATTGCTGCATGGCGAGTGAAACGCAGAAGCCCATCCCGCGCGAAGTGCTAAGCCCGGAACGGCGCCGCTTTCTGGGCCGGATTAGTCTCGTGCTCTCCGCGATTTGCGCGGTCATCGTCGGTATCCCGGTCGTCGGGTTCATCTTCGGACCGCTCATCGCCCCCGAGCAAGACGTCTGGCGCGCGGTCGGCGCGGTCGGCAACTTCAAGGCCGGCGAGACCGTCAGCGTCAGTTTTCTCGATCCGTCGCCGATGGAATGGGCGGGCGTAAGCGCGTTGACGGCGGCGTGGCTGCGGCGCCTCGATTCCGGCGGTTTCGTCGCCTTCTCGGTCAACTGTGCGCATCTGGGATGCCCCGTGCGATGGCTGCCCAAGGCCGACCTGTTCATGTGCCCGTGCCACGGCGGTGTCTATTATGCCGACGGCAGCGTGGCTGCCGGTCCGCCGCCGCGCGGACTGTTCAAATACCCGGTCCGCGTGCGCAATGGGCAGGTCGAAATCCTGGCCAGCGCGGTGCCAATTGAATAGCCACACCGGAGAGCGCGAGCGATGAGAAATATCCTCAAGCGAGCCGTCGACGCGTTCGAGGACCGCACCGGTCTAATTAGTTTTTTCGGCTACCTGATGCGCCATCCGGTGCCCGGTGACACAGGCTGGTGGTACGTGTTCGGCAGCGCCGTGCTGGTCGCCTTCATGATTCAGGTAGTGACCGGAATAGCGCTGGCGACGCGCTACGTCGCGTCATCGGGTTCGGCGTACCAGGTCCTCCAATTCATCACTTACCATGCGGTGCTGGGAAACTTTCTGCGCGGGATGCACTTCTTCGGCGCCTCGGCGATGATCCTGCTGGTCGGCGTCCACATGATCCAGGTCTTTCTGATGGGCTGTTACAAGTACCCGCGGGAATTCAACTGGATAAGCGGCGTGATGCTGCTGTTCGTGACGATCGCGATGGGTTTCTCCGGGCAACTTCTGCGCTGGGACCAGACCGCGGTTTGGGCTACGGTGCTCGCCGCCGAGATGCTGGGACGCACGCCGTTCATCGGCAAGTACCTCGCGCGCTTTCTCCTCGGCGGCAAGACGCTGGGCGGCGCGACGCTGAGCCGGTTCTTCGCCTTCCACGTATTCTTTCTTCCCGCCGCCATCTTCATGTTCGTCGGACTGCATCTGTACCTCGTGATCCATGACGGAATCTCAGCGATGCCGGTGCCGGGCCAAAAGGTTAATCCCGAAACCTATCGCGCCGAATATGAAAAGCTGCTCGAGGAGCACGGCGTACCCTTTTGGCCCGACGCCGCGTGGCGCGACGTGGTAGTCGCCTTCGGCGTCGTCGTGACGATCGCGGCGCTGGCCTACTTCGTCGGACCGCCGCATCTCGGCGAGCCGCCCAACCCCAGCGTGCTCGCCAATGACCCGAGCCCGGACTGGTACATGCTCTGGTACTACGCCGTGCTGGCGCTGCTGCCGCGCGGAATGGAATCGGTATTCATGGTGGCGGCGCCGATGGCGGCGATCGTCTTCCTGCTGCTGGTGCCAGTGCTGTGGAACAAGGGCGAGCGCCATCCCTCGCGCCGGCCGTGGGCAGTCGCGGCCGTGATCATGATCGTGCTGAGCCTCACCGCATTCTGGATTGAAGGATCAAGAGCGCCGTGGTCGCCGAAATTCGACGCCCAGCCACTGTCGGCCGCCCAAGTGGGTACCACCAGCCCTCCGATCGTCGCCGGCGCGCTGCTTTTCCATGACAATGGATGCGAGTTCTGCCATACGGTCGACGGTCATGGGGGAATGCGCGGCCCCGACCTGACCGATGTGGCGCATCGACTGAGCGTCGACGACCTCCGAATTAGAATCGCCAACGGCGGCGGCAACATGCCCTCGTTCGCGGGGATCCTGACTCACGACGATCTGGATAACCTGGTGGCTTTCCTCGAATCGCGTGAGACCCTGCCGGCCGCCCCGGCTCAGGCGGCGTCGGCTCACCCGTGAGCGCCGCCGCTGTACACCTCAGATCATTACCAATCGCTACGTCACCGAAGTGACCAATTCCGCATGGGGCGTTGTCCAATCGTCGAAGCGCCCGATATTAAATGCGGCCTGGTAAAACGGTCCGGAATGCATTCATTGCGAGTTGCAATAGTTGGTTGCGCAGCGAAGGCCGGAAAAGCCCTTAAGAGCCATAAAAGCCCTCCGCGACAACGTATTTTATGAGTCTGAGTCGGTAAACCTTTCGCATTCCCGATTAATCCGCGCATCGACGCTAGTCCGCGCTGTATAATCGCTTGGCTCATTTTTTGCGGTAGGTAGTATCGCCCAACGGATCTCTCAGATTGCACCTGGGCACGGAACCAGCGATGCGCGAGCGTGGACTATCGGAACTCAACGAAACTACGGTAGGCGCTCTGCACCAGCTTGGCCCAGACGGAACAATATTATGGGCCAATCAGGCCCAGTTGCACATGCTTGGGTACAGTTCCGAAGAATTCATCGGCCATCACGCAGCCGGGTTCTTTCTGCCATCTGAGCGTTTTGAAGAATTATGGCGGCAGGTCATGCTGCATCAACATATCGACGAGTTTGAAACAACGCTCAAATGTAGAGACGGATCGAGCAAGCGTGTGATTATTCATCCAATCGCGCTCTGGCAGGGTGATCAATTCCTGTCGATGCGTTGCTTTCTTCGCGACGTATCGGACCTTGCGACGCTGCAGGATGAACTCGCGCTGCGGTTTGCCCAGATCCAGACCGCCGAATTACGCAAACACGAATTTTTGGCGATGCTGGCGCACGAGCTGAATAATCCGCTATCTGCGGTCCTGCACTCAATTGCGACCGCGCAAATCGATGAATCACATCGCGAACACGCTCTCGATATTGCGCGGCGACAGGCGGAACACCTCGCGCGGATTGTAAATGATCTCCTGGAAGTTGGACGGGTAACGCAGGGTAGCATCTCATTACAAAAACAACCGGTCTTTATTCGGCACATTGTCGAGCAGGCGCTCGAAGAGGCTGAATGGTTCCTGCACTCCGACCGGCGCCAGTTGACCATCTCGATTTCTCCCGACGCCGATCGCGTTCAGATTTATGCCGATCCGTTGCGTATCCGGCAGGTGATTACGAATCTGCTCCATAATGCAGTACAATTCACCCCGCCCGATGGTCTGATCGAGGTTACGGTCGAGTGTATTGACGACCAGGTGGTGATCCGGGTTTCCGATTTCGGAATTGGTATTGCGCCTGAAACACTACCTCACGTGTTCGATCTGTTTATGCAAGCAGAGCATCCTGTAAGCAGTCTCCCGGGCGGCCTGGGGGTCGGATTGACCCTGGCGAGGCGGCTGATTGAATTACATGGCGGGCGCATTGAAGCGCATAGCGCAGGCCTCGGCATGGGCTGCCAGTTCGCTATTTATCTATCCGCAACGGCCACTGCCGCTAAATTATCGCCGTCGCAGCCTCCAGAGATTCAACCGCCTGCGCACTTGCAAGTTCTCATCGTCGAGGACAACGACGACGCCGCCGAGGCTCTCCGCCTCCTGCTGGAACTCTTTGGCCATTCGGCCACGGTCGTAGGCAGCGGTCCGGCCGCGCTCGACGCGGTGCGGACCCGAGAATACAGCGCGGCCCTGGTGGACATCGGCCTGCCTGGTATCGACGGCTATGAAGTAGCGCGCCAGATTCGCCGGCTACCCAATTCCGAAGCAATCATTCTCGCTGCTCTAACCGGATACGGACAGGAGGCGGACAAACGGCAAGCGCTGGCGGCAGGATTCGATGAGCACATCACCAAGCCGGTCACCCTCGAACGCCTGCAGACCTTCCTCAGTCAGATACCCTAAACCTCAATCGGATTACCGCTCCCGCACCAGTCCTCATTTTTAGCCGATCGAGTAACTTCTGATTCCCCGCTGCGTATCCGCACACTCTTTTATTTGTCGATGAGCGCGGCGCGTGCGCGCATTGGCAGGCAAGCTCTTTCAGATGGTTCGCGCTCGGCGAACCGGTGACGATTCAGACCTCCGCGCTCGGCGGTAACTCAACAACATCCGGACAGAACTTCCGCGAGCCGCCTCATGGCAGAACGCAAGCGGACTGCAAGGCACGCGCCTCAATCATGTTCCCCACGGGAACAAATTGTCCGTTCGCGTACAACTCAGCAGTATTTTGCGCCGCAAGCGTTCCCTTATTCGATAATCCGAACCCGCCGGCGAACAGCACTCCATCGGCAACAGTTGTCGCGGTGTCAAATAGACGACCCGCATTCATGATAGGCGGACACGGGGTACCCGACGATCCGCCCGCGCAGACAAAACTCTGGGACGACGGATTGTATATTTCAGCGTTGTTGACCGGACCACCGGAAACAAGCGTGATCTTGAAAGATTTCGAGGTCACCACGTTCGCATCTCCGTTCGCACCACCGGCGATCAGTACAGTTCCGTCGCCGAGCAATGAGGCCGTTTGAAAACTGCGATCATCTGAAAGATTACCCACCGCACTGAAAGTCTGGCTAATCGGATTATATATTTCCGCCGACTTCAACCCGTTGAGTGTTCCTCCCGTACCGGTAAGTCCACCCGCGATCAGGACCGTGCCATTGTCAAGCAGAGTCGCGGTATGCCCGGCGCGCGGAACTGTCATCGTCGATGACAACTCCGTATAGTTGAATGTCGATGGATCAAAGAGTTCCGCCGTGTCAGTCACGTCGCCACTTGAATCAGTAATCCCTCCGGTAACCAGCACTGTTCCGTCATTGAGCAACGTGCCCGTCGCGAACATTCTTGGAACATTCATGTTACCCGTAATATCCTCGATATTGGTCGGATCAATTGCTTCACCGAGGGCTGTAATTCCGCCCTTCGCCATTCCTCCTACCACCAGGATATGACCATCCAGATCCGTGACGGAAAAATCACCCGGGAAGGGGACGGATGCGAATAGGGTGCGCGGTAACGCCATATGAGCGTTGTATCGGTCGAAGACGCCCTTGCTGCTATCGTATCTTTCGATCACAATCGCGTTGGCGGACGCCTGTTGCAACGTCAACCCGATCGCCCGTACCCGGGCCTTTGAGCCTCCAAAGATAAAGGTCTGAGGAACAGTGGTCTCCGGGGTCACGCCTACCGTCTGAGACTGCAGACCCGACCGTGCAATATGCATCCGGCCGGTCGCAAAAAACTCATTGCTGCTTACGCTAAAAAACTCCGCGGTCGCGGTCGGGCTTCCGTTGTTCGTAATCCCGCCAGATATTAACACGTCGCCTGAGACTGAAAGCGAAAGATGAGACCTCGCCGAGGCCGAAAATGGGCAAGCGAGAGTGATCGCGATTGCGATGAGAGCAACTATTGCCCTACGCCGATTTCTTATCGTATTGAATATTGAATTCATGGGCCCTCCGCCCCGTCCGTTCGGACACTCTCTCAAACAGCAGACATCAATCGAATGCGTACAGATCGTTGCTGACTTCGACTTCTCGGAGAGAAAATCTGAAGCGCGTCCCGCCGTTTCCTTACCGTGCGCAAATTCGTGGAATCACGCAATTTTACGTGCGACTTCTATGCCACGGCATTTGGTGCCATGCTCGCGGTTCGTCGAGCGCAACCGCGTTAACTCTGACCAAAATAATTACTCACTCCAGGATCGCTTCGCTCTCCTGAAAGAGAATCAGTGAGCGCTTGCACCGGCAGATCTAGTCGCACGGAACCTCAGCCGCAATTTCCTCCAGCGACAGCGCACGTAGCGACTTCTCTGCGGCGAATTTCAGCACCGGATCGAAGTAGGTGGCCGCCGCTGAATTACGACGTGCGAAGCGCCGCAGCGCCAGGTTGCTCGGGTGCGCCAACGCGATTATAGGCATTCCAAGCGTCGCCAAGGCGAGCATTCGGTCGCGACTAAGATTTTCGGTCGAATCACGAAACATTATACTAAGCGAACTATGCATCGACCTATCATCTTGAAGCGCTCGCAGCCGGTAGAAATTCGGCGTTTGATTGCCACTGCTGTCGCATAGCACCGTTGCGACAAATTCAGTTCGTCGCAAAAGCTCACGAGCACGCGGCGTATCCTTCTCGAACGGAAATATCATGACCGGCTGAAACCGAACATCATATGCGCGGGAAATACTATCCACACGCGCGATTCCGGCCTGCAATTCGGCTTCGCAGTCCGCTATCATGCGATGATCGATATGCCGCAGAAAGCCGTGCCATACGAAGCCGGTGTTGTGGCGCCGAAGCAGCTCGATATAGCGACGATCAGGGCGCGTATAGGTCGGCGTCCACGCGAAATCTACATGAATATCGGTGGGTTGGATTGTGAGATAATCCAGAAATTCTTTCAGTTTGCCCAGGCTGAAATAATCGAAGTTCACCGGGCGATCGTCAATCACCAGATTAACCGCGGCGCGCGTGTCCGGCTCCCGTCCCGCCGCCCAATCGACCGCGGCCAAAGCACCTATCGAGGCGCCGCGTGTTGTGGGCTCCTCAAGCTCCGCTAAAAGTTTGCCACCGTCATTGGCATCGTCCGCGTGAAGGTCGAAAACAACCACGCCAGCGCCAATGCTCATTTCAAAGATAATGGGCCAACTGTCGCCACATGCGTCCATCCCCGACATCAACGCACGAACCGCGGGATTGAGACCAGCCGCATGCGGCATCTTCATCGACGCAGCCACGCGTTCTCCTGCTATCGCGGCAGGTAGCATCCAGTGCTTGGAAAATTCATAACCGTCCGACGGCTTGAGCTTGAATTCGAAGCGCTGGTTCGAAAATGGCCTCAAGCAATAGACGCATCCCTCCCTGAGTGACCCGCGCACGTAAATCGTCGCGCCCTGCTCAGTCCATTCTCTGAGGCGCTGGCACATGCCAGGCGTCATTCGCCCCAGTGTTTCAAAATCAACCGCGATCAGTTGGTTTCGCGCCGGCATGAGCGAAGGTAAAATCGCTCCCTCAGCGGGACACGACTCGACTTCGAGGCCCCGCAGGCGCGCAATCTTCGTACAGGCGGTGACGTGATTTCGCTCCGGATAGTCATCTATTAACCAACACTTTGGCTTCGCCAGATTCACACTCTCCCAAAGCGATCGACTCCGCGGAAATGGACGAATGTTCGCATTCATATTCACGTCGTTCATTTGACTCTACGATGGCCGCGAGCACCGGCGATGGCGCTACTCGCAGCAACAACTCAATATTTGGCATTACGCAATGTCCGCCGATCACGCCCGGAAAATATTCCGTTCGCGGCAGACACTCGACCTCGTGGAAGAATTCTATCGCTTCCTGATAGTCGGCACGGACGTGGTCGGCGTACCGGTTCAGCTCCTGAGCGAAGGCGATACAGACGCCGAAGTACGTGGTCTCGGCCAGCTTGGCAAGTTCCAGCGTCTCGACCTTCGCCATTCTGCGCGTCTTCATCCCAACGTTCTGCAGATGCGTCTCGGCAAGCGCCGCGTCGGCATCGGTAAGTGCCGCGACAAATTTTACGTATCGCAGCAGATCTTCCTGCATGCGTACATGTTTGCCACGCACTGGGCTATACGCAACTGCGCTTCTGCTATTGCGTGCAATTGCACGCGTGGTCCCAGGCATTACCGTACTATGTATTATTGTCAGTGCCGGCTTGAACCGTTCAACATATTCGATCGCGGAGGCTTCGAACTGCGCGCTCGACTTGAACGGTATGCAGAGATGCATTACGTCAACCGACGCTGCGATTTCGACTCGCTCGAGGTCGTGCCGCAACACCGTCTCCGTTCGCTCGACAATCGCCGCGATCGCCCCCCCCACCTCTCCCAGTCCGACCACCAGGGTTGCGTTCTCCCTCGAGGTGGAGGCAGACCTGCTTTCCACAGCCATCAGCATCCCTCCTACTTGACTCATTCCTTCGGTAAGTACGATTTAAGAGTGCGATTACGCGGCAACCAGCATGTCGATTGTCCGTAAATACTCGTCCTTCTGGTTCTTCCAGCTAAGAGCGTTCAAGGCCACACGAGCACGCTCGACCAGTCGAATACGCAGTAGTGGATCGCCGTACAAATCCATGATTGCGCGGGCAAGGTCCTCGGCGTCTCCCGGCTCAAACAATTCCACAGCGCCATCGCCGAAGTAATGTTCGATCGTGCGTAAACGAGCGGCTATCACAGGTATTCCGATGGTCGCGTAGTCGAGCAGCTTGACCGGCAGCATCAGGTGCGTGGCACTGCTGGGCTGATACGGGACCACTCCTACATCCGCGCCCGCGAGCAAAGCGGGCAGTTCTTCAACCGGAACCAGGTTCATGAATTTTACACGACTCGCGAGCTTTAGGTGATCCACCAGGGCGCGTATTCCAGCCAGATGATCCCCCTCACCGATTATGTTCAGCCGCAGGTTTGGAATCGCGTCCTTCAGCAAACCCACGGCTTTGACCAGGAGATCGAGCCCGAGACGCGCGGTTACCGTACCGTGGCACGCGACAGTAAAAGTTTGCGCGGGTCCAATGATGCTTTTGCGCTCAAGGAAAATCTTCGTGTCCGGAGCATTCATCACTACATGGATCTTGCGCGCAGGGACCCCTGCTTGCTGCAGCCGCTCACGATGAAGATCGTGCACTGCCAGGACGGCATCCGCCCACCATGCACTCATTCGCTCCTCGAGCATCAACAATCGCGCACCCGCCGCTCCCCGGGCTCCCCCGAACTTATCGCGATAGAGCTCCGGCATTGTGTCGTGAATATCGAGCACGACCTTGCTTCCGAACAATTTAGGCATGATCGCGCAGACGATCGCCGCATCCGGCATGGTGCATACGATGACCGCGCTATACCGGCCCTTCAGTGAAAGGCGGACAGCCATTGCGGATGCTAGGGCAAAGAATCGAACGTAACTCCTGAAATATGCGGCCTTACTTGGACCCCGATAACGCGGCATCTCCAAACCGATCAGATTTACTTTACTGACGGCGTCAGCCTTTGCGTTGGCGAGGCAAATCACATCAATGTGGTCGCCACGATCAGCGAGAGCCTCGGCGTGGCGCTTAACGCGTCCGTCGTGCATGTAAGTGGTATAAGCAATCATCAAGTAGCGTGCCACGACGGTAACCTCAATGCAGGGGACAATGAGCTTCGCGCGGATAAGCTCGCGTATTGACTGTCAGCCAGTTTCTCCAGTTCAACGCCATAGTGACTCTCGAAGCAGTAGTCTGCGCACTTGTTGCCGGCGTATAAATTTGACTACCTCTGGCGATGCGATACGCTGTCGGCGTTGCAAGTATCCCTGCAAATAACCACTCACCATCAGGAGTCCCGCAAACGGCACTGGTGGCTTTAACGATTGACGCACCGCGCGCGCCCACAGAAATAGCGGCGAATAACCGACGTTGTACGCGGACAGTCCAGCCGCCGTTCGCGCTTTCCAGCCTGAAGCCGCGCCTTGCGGCCGGTGATGTCTCGCCTGGATATGCCGGAAATTGCGAGTGCGGAAACCCAGCATCATTGCGTGAGCTTCGTCCAGCGTGTCCCAACCGAGACTGCCGTTCAGTCCGCCAATCGCGGCCAGACATGCGCTCGAATACATCTTCGCAGCGCCCCGCGTGTGAAACTCCGGTTGACGAATTTCGTGCCAGCCGGCGCCATCCGGCTCATAAAGTGTCGGGCCCGCTATTCCCAGATTTCCATCGAGCGCAAATTCGGCGAACAACAGTTCCGTAAAATCAGATTCGAAGCTGATGTCCGCGTCGACGCGCATAATATAGTCAAATTGTGAATAGACGTCGCGCGACAAGAACCGCGTAATCACGGATTCTCCGCCTGGCGTTCGTGCCTGGTTGCGCGGTAAGTGATGCACCTCAATCCACGGATATTTCGCCGCGGCGGCAGAAACCAGTGCGCGAGTATCGTCCTCAGAACCGTCGTCGATCACGATCCAGCGATTGGGAGGCCGCGTCTGCCCTGCCATCGCTTCGATTAGACGTGGCAAATGCAGCTCTTCATCGCGAGCCGGAGTGATTGCGAGGTAGCGACTTCCGCTCATCAGGCTTTTCCTGCCGTCGCGCTCGCTGTGAGTTCGCCACGACCAAAGGCATCGGCAACCATTTTCATCGCGCTCGCCGACTCGAGCCACAGGTAGACAAGTGCTGGCGGCACCGCGATAACAATCAAGTTCAACGGAGCTTCGATTCCAAAGTGAATCACAAGCAGTTTCCCGGAGCCGGCTGCGACCCCACAAATCAAAGCGAGTAGAAACCCGGGAAAAAGCGCCGTCATGAGATCACCGAGGCTCACACCTATGAGAATGCAGGCTAACCATTGCCCCGCGATGCTAATCACCACCTCGACCGCGCTCCGGCCCATGCACACGCCCACGAGGCCGGTCGAAGCCAGACCGGATACTGTAATGACTACCAACACCAGTCGCGTTGAGTGGATATAAAAGTCAAATTCAGGATGATTCTTTGCATAGTACACTGATCCGATTGCAAGGCGCAGTCCAACGAGCAGTAAACCGAAGGCAAGTAATTGCATCGGTACTGCCGCTGGAACCCACTTTGGTCCATAGATAACCCTGAGTAATTCCGGGGCGGCGATAGCCGCGCAAAGAACCACCGGTAGAACGAGTCTTGAGAGATAGCCACAGAAATTTAGGTAGGCACGTGCGAGCTGTTCTTTCTGGTCACGTAACGCACAAAAAGCTGGAAAAGTCACACGGCCCGCAATCTTAAACACGCGATCGGGAACGAAACGCAGCAGGTCCCACGCCATCGCGTAGAAGCCCAGTGCCGAACTCCCAAGCAAGCGACCGATCAGCAAAAAGTCCACATTAGATGAAAGCGCATCAACCATGCGCCCGCCAAAGACCTTGCCCGCGAAACTACCGAGATCACGCGCCTCCCGCGCTCGCGGTAATCCGCGCGGCACTTTCCCCGCCACTGTCAAAAGACTCAACGCGTGCGCGGCATAGCGCGCGGAGAGACCGGCGGCAAGGCTCCATTTCGGCATCCCGTGCCAGAGCAAAAACAACGCGACCACGACAAACGCGAGTTCCCCCAGAACGTCAGCCGTCGCCAAAGCGCCGAATCGTAGCTCACGTCGAAGCTGAGCGTTGGCGGTCACGGCCGCTCCCTCGAGCAGAAATGGAATGCAGAGCAGACGGGTTCCCTCGCGCAATTCCGGAATCTTCATTGCTCGAGCCAGGCCGGGAGCGCCCAAATACAAAACGCATACCGTCAACAATGCGAGACCGATACTCATCCACCACGCTGTCCACTGATGTTCAGGCGTGAGGTCCTTACGTTGAATCAAGGCGTCGGGAATTCCACCTTCGTTCGCCAGCGCAGCGAAGGTCGCGACCACAACGAGAATTTTAAACAAACCAAAATCATGCGGCGAAAGCGCTCGGGCCAATATGACCATTCCACCAATACGTAGTGCCTGCACTACGAATTCCGCCATCATGTTGTCGCGAACCGACCGCGCAAAGGCACTCCATAGCCAGCGATTCGGCTCGCGCGGCTCCGGAGTATTCGCGTAATCCTCGGCGATGCCGGTCACAATCCCTCTCCCCGCAAAAGCACCGGGATGGTATGCAGCAGTATTCGTATATCGGAGGCAAGCGACCAGTGTTCGAGGTATTCCACATCCAGCCGGACCATATCATCGAACGAGATCCGGTTGCGCCCGCTCACTTGCCACAATCCGGTAATCCCGGGCATTCCCTCGAGCCTGCGGCAGTGCCATTCCTGGTACAGCTCAAGTTCATACGGCAGCGCTGGGCGTGGACCGATCAGGCTCATATCACCGCGCAGTACGTTCCACAGTTGTGGCAACTCGTCGAGGCTGAAGCGGCGCAAGAACTTGCCGAGCCGCGTAACTCTCGGATCATCGCAAAGCTTAAATACCGCATGGTCAGTGCCGCTCGCACTATGGCCGTTCGAACCATTGCCGAGATCGTTGCAAATCCATTGCTGCACGTACTCGCGATGCAGCAGATCAGGCGATCGGGGATGCATAGTGCGCAATTTCAACATCTCAAAACGCTGCCCATGCGCGCCGACCCGCTCTTGACGGTAGAGAACCGTACGACCGTCGCACACTACAATCGCGAGCGCCGCCAATCCTACGACCGGTAAAACAAAGACCGCAAGGATTGTACCGCATACGAGGTCGAATCCACGTTTGATCAGGTAATTGAAGCCGCGAATATTCGAGCCGGGGCGCTCCGTCAGCGGAATAGCGGTGCCCGACGGCGTATCAGAAGGATTACTCAGGTTTCGTACCATCGTCCGCATAGCAACTGCGACGGGGATGCCAAACAAGCACATTACTGTCGCCGAAAAATGCGCGACGCCCGATTGATGCGAGACGAAGCCTACTAGCATCGTACCGATAATTGCTTGGAGCTTTCCAGAAGACAGCACCATTTTTGTTCCGCTACCGAGTTTACTCAGATGAACACCGAATGACCGGAGAACAGCAAACCATGTCGTTACCGTGACGGCGAATTCCTTAACGACATTACGTCGCTCGGCAGTCTCGATCATTACCCGCATCGCTCCGTTTACAACAACACACATTGATGCGGCGGCAATTGCCCAGGACCGTGCAAGGTTATCAGCGGTCCCGGTGATGTTGGCTTTTGTAAAATCACTCGCACACATCCGCCCCAGCCTTCCGTCCTAGATACCCACTCGTGCAATAGCGGCGTCTACCTTGCCCACATAGCTCTTGGGTTTTTCAGCAAGGGCCTCGCTCACGACCTCGACCGTCCGAACTATCTCGGCCGCGGCCAGCGTCGGATGCATAGGCAGCGAAACCACGATGTCCGCCAACGCTTCACTGTGCGGGAAGTCCCCGTGCCGATGGCCCAAATAGCTCAATGCAGGCTGCAGATGAAGCGGAACCGGGTAATGAATTCCGCATCCAATTTCGTTCTGAATCAGCGCGCTGCGTATCGCATCGCGCCTGGTGCTCCGAACGACAAACAGATGAAAGCACGATTCGAAGCCTTGAGGCTCGGGAATCGGGCATACGCCCAACGGCGCCAACATCTCACGATAGACAGTGGCAATAGTTCGCCGACGGCTGTTCCATTCATCGAGTTTCTCGAGTTTTGCGCGCACCACTGCGGCTTGAAGTGAATCGAGCCGCGAATTGTATCCGCACAACTCGTGCGCATAATGCGATAGCCGGCCGTGATTGCCCAGGAGCGAAATGCGCTGTGCAAGCTCTTCATCGTCAGTTGCTACAGCACCGCCATCGCCCCACGCGCCCAGGTTCTTCCCGGGGTAGAAGCTGAAGCATCCGGCATTTCCGATCGTTCCCGCTTTGGCCCATCCGTCCCGCATCCGCACACGCGCTCCATGAGCCTGGCATGCATCTTCGACGATCTTCAGATCGAACTCGTCGGCCAGGTCTTTCAGTTCGGCCATCGGGGCCGGCAAACCATACAGATGAACCGGTACGATGGCCTTGATCGCCTTGCGCTTTACGGGCGAACACGCCTTTAACATTTGCCGCAGTGCGGGCACGCTCATGTTGCAGGTTTCCGGGTCTATATCGACGAAGACCGGCTTCGCGCCGGTTTGCACGATTGCCGCAGCGGTCGCGATGAAGGTCATGGGAACGGTAATTACTTCATCACCACGTCCGATGCCGAGTGCAAGCAGGGACAGGCGCAGCGCGTCGGTTCCATTTGCAAGGCCGACTACCCGCTTGACGCCCAGGAATCTGGCAAATTCCTGCTCGAATTTTTCAACTTGCTCGCCTCCGACGTATGACGTATTCGAATGAATCTGTTCGAGCTCAAGTCTCATTCGTTCGGCGATTTCCCGGTTCTGTGACGCCAGATCAATAAAGGCTATGCGCATTTCGACTTTCCTTGTTCCGCCGAACTCACGCTCAGCCGCTGGCGTGCCGGATTCCCGGCGACGGTCGCTCCGGGTGGCACGTCGTGTATGACTAGCGCTCCCGCACCGACGAGGGCGCCGGCGCCAATTTCCACCCCGCACATCACAATTGCTCCGCTCCCAATCGACGCTCCCTTCCGGATGACCGTCGTCTCCATCTTCCAATCGGATTCGACTTGCGGAACCCCGTCGACCGCCGTCGCCCGCGGGTAGCGATCATTGATGAAGATTACGCCATGCCCGATGAATACCTCGTCCTCTATCGTCACACCGGAACAGATAAATGTATGACTGGATATTTTGCAGCGCTGGCCGATATTCGCATCTCGTTGAATCTCAACGAACGCACCGAGCCGGGTGTCATCGCCAATCACGCAGCCGTAAAGATTGACGAACGGCGAGAGTCGCACGCGCTCACCGAGCCGAACATCATCGGCGACACTCGACATCTGCGGTATGGATCGGTCGGCACGAGTGGCGTTCATCGCACTGCGCTCCCCAGCGGCACCATAAGGCCCCCTCTGCGCAACGACCAATTAGCGGCCTCGAGGACGCTCACCACCCGCAGGCCGTTTACCCCATCGGTGTCCGGCGTCGTTCCGTTACGAATGCAGTTTACGAAGTGGTCGCATTCATTGCGTAGCGGTTCCTTTTCTTCGATCCGGGGAATCTTGATGTCGCCGTATCGATATGAGAATTGGAATTCTCCGAAAGTGTCGTAATACTTCTGCGCGGTAACGCCCTTGTCGTAGATGCGAATTTTTTCTTGCGGTGCCATATCGTCGTAAACCAGCATCTTGCGCGACCCGACTACTGTGGTGCGTCGAATTTTGTCCGGGTCCAGCCAACTGACATGGACAAACGCAATGATGTTTCGCTCGAAGCGCAGCGTCAGCATCGCGACGTCCTCGACCCCGTTGCCATAATGACTCTCGCCCTGGCAACTTACCGCCTCGGGCATGCGCCCGCCCATCAGGTTCAAAATGATCGAAATGTCGTGGGTGGCGAGATCCCACGTGACGTTGACGTCACGCTGAAAGAGGCCGAGATTCGCGCGGACGGAACTGACATAGAATACATCACCCAGCTCCCCGGAGGCGATCACCTCGCGCATTTTCTGAACTGGCGCGCTGTATTCGAAGGTATGCCCGACCATCAGCGTCTTCTTATGCGTAAGCGCGAGCTGGATCAGCTCCTGGGCCTCTTGCGACGACGTCGCCAGCGGCTTTTCCACCAGCACGGACTTACCTGCTTCGAGTGCGCGACGCGCCATCGCATAATGTGTGCTGACCGGAGTCGCTACCACGATGCCTTCGATATCGGGATCGCTGAGCAGGTCTTCGTACCGGCTCGTAGTCTCCAGATCGGAATAAAGCTGGCTGAGATGCTTGCGCCGTCCCTCATCCAGATCGCAGGCAACGACGCGGGAGGCATATTGACCCTGCTGGAAATTTCGCACCCAATTCGGGCCCCAATAACCAAGTCCAACAACGCCAACGCCGCGCAGTGCCCTGCCCGCTTCCGGAGCGACGCCATTACTATGACCGTTGGTGAATACCTTGTTACCATTGCCACCGATCGCGGCAACACTGCTCAATTCGTTCATTTACTGATTGCTCTCCTGAGGGGGATGGAAGTCGGATGGTCGTGCATTGAGAAGAACGCCCGCAACGGTTCGGTTGGCGGAACGCATGGCCGCGGTCGTCGTCGCCAATTCGTGCCGCAGAGTGTGTCCGTAGCGCAGCACCAGCATGATTGGATCAGCCGGCCGCACCAGCGGCAGCATTCGCGGATCGAGCCGCGTGACCCCCAGATCGATCACCACGGCGGGAAATGAACAGAGAACCGTTTCGAGTTCCGCGAGCGCAATATCGCGCTCGCTTTCGTCGCACTCCGCGGCAATCGTCGCCAGCGTCAGCCGCGAATGTTCAGTGGTTAGAAGTTGCAGCGAGCGGCCCACACCGATCTCCGCGGTCCGCCGCTTGCCCGCACTGAGGACTCGCTCAAGGCTCGGAGCGCGAACGTTGGCATCGACCAGGAGCGTTCGCACGCACAGACGCTGGCTCAAGTCGAATGCGAGGGCGGTCGCAATTGACGATGCCCCATCGCCGGCCCGGCATCCTGCTATGGCTACGCGGCAGGAACGCTCGACCACCGCGCGCGGCGCGATTCGTTCGGACAACTGGCGAATTGCATATTGTGTGGCTATCGCTTCGGCGATATTCTGCGCAGCCGGCACTCCAGGCGCCACCGGAATAGCCGACGCCTCCAATAGCGTGATCGTGTCTGCGTGTGGGACAATAGCCCTCGGCCAGGAGGTAAGCCGTTGCCTCTTCTCAACGATCGTTGTGCGAGGGGATTCCTGAAGCCCGGCTCGTTCGGCGTTAAGCACATTTCCGTTAAGCGCGTCATAGTATTTGCTCATCGCCACTCTCCAGACCCGGTGCCGATGGCTGATACACAGCAGTTTAAGCGTTTACTCATTCCGTTCAGGCGCTCTGATCCACCACGCCGATAATCGACAGTCCGCTGGCGGATTTCACGGCGCCGGATGAGAAGATTCTCGGATCGCGCTCCTCCTCCCAACACGCGGCGGCCAATCCGAAAACGCCGGCCATCAGCAGGCCGATAAACAAGTTAAGCGGAACATTCGGCGACTCCGGCTGTAATGGAGCATTCGGCGGTTGCGCCACGCTCACGTTCATAAGCTTGTTATTATTGAGCGCCTCAGAAGTCCGCGCTTCCTCGGTCTTCTGAACATAGATTGCATACGCACTCTGATCTGTGTTCACCTGTCGCTGCAAGTGCCGAAGATCCACGCCATTGGAGATGAGCGTGGCCAGTTGCTGCTGCGCGGCCGCGACATCCCCTGCGTATTGCGCACGCCTTGCTTTCTGCGCTGCAACGTCTCCGGCGGCCTGCATCATAGCTGTTTGAATCGTGGTCCAGACCGGGTTCGAGTCGATAGTTTCTTCATTGACTTCGAGATGATTTTCGCTGTCGAGTATGCTTTCTTCGGAGGCCAGCTTCGCATCGATCTCCCTGATTCGCTGGCTATTGGGCTGATATCGACTTAATAGTTCGGCTTTTTCCGCCCGCAATTGCATCACCTGCGGCTTCAATTGCTGGAGCGCCATATTCTGCTCAGAACGGCTCTCCTTTTCGATTCGCTCTGGCGTGGAGTGCAATTCGGAGGCAAATATCGCCAACTGCTCGTCAGTTCCGGATATATTCGCTTCCTCGGCGGTCGCCTTGCTCTCTAGTTCCGAGATGCGCGCAATCATCGAGCGCTTTTGTTCGTCAAGGTCGCCGATGCCGGTCTTGAGCTGATAGTCACGGAGCTCATCGTCGGATTTATCCAGCCGGCTCTTGAGAATTGACGCTTGTTCCTCGAAGAACTGCTGCGCTTCCGGATCATGCGAAAGATACGCATGAAACTCCAGGTACTTGCTCATCAGACGGACCAGGAGGGTCTTGGTCCATACACGGTCCGACGAATGAAACTCAACTTCGATGATGTTGGACCGCTTAATCACGGATGCGCTGAGATGCCGGGTGATGTCGGAGGCCCAGGCTTCTCTCGGACTCTGATGCGGAACGGCGTGCAGCGCTCGGTATCCCGTGACGGGCAATTTCATTACGCCCTTGATCAGCCCCAGAGCCATTTCTGGCTTGCGGGTAAACGCTGGGGGAACCGGCATGTCGGCCACTACCTCTTTGACCAGGTACAGGCTGGTGATAAGTTCTCTCTCCGAGTTCAAATCCTGTTCACTCACCGGATTGGTGATGGCCGACGGGCTTTGCTGGGAGTTGCCCTGCATCCCGGGCGACACCAGGAGCTGCGCGCGGTTGTCCTGCACCAGTACCTGACAGGTCGAAGCGTACACCGGTGGCCAGATCAGCGTGCCCACGACGACCAGCCCAAATATAATCATGGCCGACCCGAGCGCTGTCCGCCGGCGGCGATATACGAGATCGATCCATTCGCCGTATGAGGCGGGTATCATAGTCAATTGCATTTCTTTATTACCTTGATATGCGGCCTTGCTACATCGGCATATTGAGGTACGGCTCTATCGGTATGACGTTCTTGATGTACTGCTTTACGAAGAGATCGATATTGGCAATTCTGCTGCGCGGTACGACGACCACATCCTGCGACATCAATGCGACGTCGTCGCCGGCGCCCGGATTTTTTAAGGCCATCGCAAGACGGACTTCCGATCCTTGCGCCTCGCCGCACGCGTCGTGTCGAATGAGCACTGTGTGGTTGGGCGCCGAATTGTCGGTGGTTCCACCGGCAAGGGCCACCGCCTGCACTACGGTCATTCCGGGCTGCAGCGGAAATGCCCCCGGTTTGATTACTTCGCCCTCTACATAGACCCGTCGGCCCGGCATGTTATGGACGTGGACGACCGCACCGGGATTGCGCAATTCTTTCTGATAGGCCTGGTCAATTGCGGAAGCCAATTGGTCCGGCGTCAGACCCGCGGCGTGCAATTGACCGACGAGGCGCAGCGCGATTTTTCCTTCAGGATCCACCGTAACGCTGTCGTTAAATTCCGAGTTGAGGTAGAATTCGATGTTCAATTGGTCGCCTTGCTGGATCAGGTAGCTAGAGTCCTGGCTGGCGCTTTCGTGAATCTTGTAGAGAGCTTCGCACTGCTCGGGCGATATCGCCGGCGGTGCCTCGAATTCCGTTTTTTCAATCGGGTCTTGAGTCTTGCTCGAACACGAGTTCACACTCGCCATTACTAGCGACACGCAGATTACGAAGATTGCGTGAGTCGATAGAGATACGATGCGCGCGCGTTTGAGCCTCATTGTGAATTTCCTCGATTCCCGCCCCGCAGCCGCTGAATTCCAGGGAGGATATAATTGCCCTCGCTATGCTCGCGCCGACTCCTGCGTTTCTGCTGACTCGATTGTACTTCGTTGGGAAAGACAGCAACGCGCGTGCCACGCGGATAGTGGCCATAGTTGCTGAGGTTTTCAGGCTTATGGGCGGAGGAGATAGCGTACCGTGAAATGATTGCAGGCGGCGGGAGTCAGCGCCGTCTGAAATGGGATTCGACTCGGCTTTGATGCGGCCGGCGAATACGATTGAACTAAATTTGCCAGGCAGTTCTTAGGGAATTGATGTTACTGAAAGAACCATCTCTGACAACTCGATGATGCCGCCGAACCCCGATTTATGTCGAGAACTTCGAGGCGTTACAATCGCCGGGTAATCGCGACGATCATGAAACCATGCGCGTCGCTTCAGAAGTTTGAGCTGAACCAGGGATGGGTCGCGAGGTAGCCTTGAACTTGCGAGATATAGTTCAGCGCACCCGCATCATACCAGCCACCAGAGTACCACCAGCCGACGCAGCCCCACATCATCTGAGCGGAAGTCCCATCGGGATATGGAGGATACCCGGCCGCGGGCGTGCGCGACTGAAGGTAGCTGACCGCGCCCTCGAAGCACGCCCGTTGTTGAGCTAGTTTGTAGTCGGCATTGAAGGGCGTACTTCGGTAAGAATAGCAGTTGGGGTCCGTAACGTCCGCGCTGACTTGCGTGGCCGCCACCGCCGCGCAGGTTGACGGATAATCCCGCGACTTGATTTGCAGGATGCCGATGCTCGTACCGTTTCCGATATCGCCAACGGCGGACTGTCTCCAATGGCTTTCGTTGACCGCCGTGGCTCGCGTTACGTTCTCGTCAAAGCCCCATTTGCATGAGGCCCATTTGAGCACTGCGTCGGTCGAGCCCGTGAATTGGCCGTCCGCACGTTGGAGGAAACTACCCGGAGCGCCGCCTTCGCCCGCGGAAACTGTGGATTTGTAGGCGGTCAGGAATGACGACGAAGGCATTGTGCCGTTTGCCGATGCATTACGTGGCCGTGGTTCGAACGTGTCGTTTGCCACCGCAGCCGCACACGTCGCGTCCGAGGGCAACGCGCTTCCCTTGGGTAAGAGTTCGAAAGTACGCCCGCTTGGCACGGTCGGCGAGGGCGTCAGAATCGGGGTCGGGAGTAAGGTATTAACGACGAACAAAAAGATCCCGGTGATGGCAAGCTTGCGGATCCGTTTATGGAATGATGGGTTCGTCCCCGCCAACATCGAATTTTTACGTTCATGCAACCGACGATGGCAATTAAACCTAATCAGCGTTGGCAGAATCGTTTACCAGATAATCGACCTTAATGACCATTCATCATGATCGGGCATGAAGGTCATAAGCATCGGACGACTTATGAAGAATATCTAAAACAGCAGAGCAGACAGACCGAGGCTTACGGCTCGCGACAAGTAGCCGTTTGGAGCGAGGTCTGGATTCTCTTCAGACTTCGTCCCATCCTTCGACACTTGCTCTCAAGGATTTGACCTTCCAAATCGTATCCATAGTCATGATGTACTCACGACACTGCTCGCTGTTGCCGCCTCGATCAGCACCAGTACTATCAATAATCGACTGACCTTCCGGCTCGTACAATAAATTCCCCAGGGTAATATCCCACCGCCGCTACTAATGCCACCATCGACGCCCGCCCGGGAAATCCTAAAATGCAAACGACGACCAGCCCCATAATCGCGGCCGCGACCCATACGGTACGCGAGACCGCGCCGCGTGCTTTCCCGAACTCTTGCGGAGGTTGCGACCACTCATTCCACGACTGGCCGCTATGGGAGTCTCGAGCAAATAGCTGAATCTTCGGTTGCATATGCGCTTCAAGCCATTCAGCAACTTCGATGCCAGACGTTTCCGATGCAATCCGGGCATTTTTAGCACTTTCTTGGAATTCGCTCCGGCGTCGGGTAAAACTTGCACTCTGGGCGCTTTCGAGCACCTCGAACGAATATCGAACACCAAGCCGACCTCAAGCAATCTCTCCACAATTCGCGCGAACCCTACGACGCGGGCTTTCCCTGCGTCGGCCGGGTACTTTCTTCACGATGCGTACTGACGGCAAGGCGTCGCCACCCCTCGATTCCCCCTGTTCGGCGCCTCGCACGGGGCTGCCGCACCGATATTTCTGGCGCATTCACTCGCGGATTGTTCAACCATTCTCTGCAGGGGGCGAATGGGCCGCGCGGACTTTCCTTCCTCATTCTTCGTTGGCCGTCGTCTTGCTAGCTAAACTACTAGGCAATCCCGATTCAAAATTTTCCGCGACACTCGCGGTTTGGACTCTCTTGCTCCAGCGGGCGCGGCTGACCGAATGATCTCCCCCCACAACGACTGGTCAGTCCCGCGCCCGCTCGGGGCATCCCAATCGTCAGTGTTGCCAGCCAACGCTGATCATTGCGAGCGACACATCACTCATGAACATCCATCTCGTCGGACATGCCTGCGTTGTGGTCGAGACCTTCGGTACGTCGATCCTGATGGACCCCTGGTTTTCGGGCAAAATATTTAATGATTCATGGACGTTACGTCCGGAGCCTGAGTTTGATACGTCGCTCCTGGACAAGATTGATTACCTATGGCTCTCACATGAGCATCCGGACCATTGTCATTTTCCGACGCTGAGTTCATTTCCCGCATCGTTCAAACAGCGCGTAACTTTACTCTTTCAGGAACGCGATCACGAAAAGATGATCGCGGCGTTCAAGAGTCTGGGATATCAGAACTTTCAGCTGCTTCCCCACAGAATAATTGTTCCACTTGCGGCTTCATCGGGTTACCCCGGTACGGCGAAAGTCTATTGTTACCACGCCGGGCTGATGGATTCGGCTCTCGCTGTGATCGATGACGACAACGTTGTCTTTAACGCCAATGATGCCCGCATCAGTACCGCCGAATGCCAGATCATTCGCCGGGATTTGCGCAGCGTCGACGTCTTGATGAGCCAGTTCTCGCTTGCCGCCTATGCCGGCTTTGACCCTCCTGAACCTCATCTGTCAGCTCGCGCCGCACAGATTCTCAGTAACCTTTCAATAGTACATAATGAACTGAAGGTTAAGGCCACGATTCCGTTCGCAAGCTTCATCTATTTTTCCAGCGACGACAACAAGTACGTCAACCGGTTTGCGAATACGGCTCAAGATGTCTATGACCATCTGACCCGCGAACAGCGGAACTGCGTTATCCTCTATCCCGGCGATACCTATCAAGTCGGCACTCCGCACGATTCTTCACTGGCACTGCGGCGCTTCAACGCTCTCCCTACCCTCGACGAGTTGTCCTACACTCCAACACCGCAAAAACGTCTCGAGGAGATCTTCGACGCATATCACGCCATGGCCGCGCAGTTACACGACCATTATCCGAAAATACTGCTCTCGCTGCTGGGACCGATTACTATTTGCATCCCCGACCTGGATAAGACTATAAGATTCCGGCTTGCTACTGGCCTCGTAGAAGAAATATCCGTCGCTACTCCACCGGATCTGGTGATTAATTCGCAGCCCCTATGGTTCGGCTTCAAGTTCCCATTTGGCATGCAAACCCTGGGCGTTTCTGCGCGCTTCAAACTGCTGCGGAATTTCCGCAGCTGGAAGCTGCATCGCCTTCTCTTCTCGATGAATAATGGGGGCGTCTACCTGAAGCCGAAGTACCTGTTCACACCGCAATTCGTCGCTTATCTACGGTCTCGACTCCCTGGCGGCTTGACCCAGGCGCTTCACTATTATCGCACTTCGCTCTAACGACTGCCGGATTCCGCGGCCTGAATTTCTTCCGCGCCTGATTGCGCTCCGCTCTCTTCCCCGCGCGCTACGCTCAAGGCACGCGCGGCACGCCGCCAAAACAAGTTCTCCGGATGACGCCGCACCATCCGGTTAACCACGGCATCGCCTTTCCAGCTAATAAATGGCTTTATCAGCGGATTGAAAACCACTTGTTCTGTGCATGGCTGAATTTCCAGTCCCATGCTGGTCTTGTAGTATTCCAGCCCCTTGCCCACGGCGAGCGCTTTCGGGCCGTGCGAGATAAAACCGACTTCGGGGCAGGCAAACTTGGTCTTCATTACTGTGAATAAGAGCGCATTGTTCGGATAAAACTTGAGCAGATCCGACGCGCTCTTCTGCAAGTGTATGTAGTAGCAATCCTCCACCAGCATCGCGACCATAAACGTCGCCAACCGATCCTCCACAAACGCCCCCCACGCCTCGAAGTCCGCAAGGTGGCTGGCATTGGTACAGAATAGCCGCCACTCCTCGATACTTCTATTGGGTTTCTTACCCATCTGTCGCAGCGTCGTTTCTTCCGTCAGCGCGTATCCATGTTCCGCAAGATATTCAAAACTTATCTGCTCGATCCGGCAGCGCGCGAGCCCTCTTCGGGTGCGGCTGCGAACGTTCTGTGAAAGCGATGCAAAGTCGTAGTTGCGGTCGTGGCAGACAAACATTCCGCCGGGTGCGCCCTCGGCGTCAGGCCGCATTGGATACCTCAGTGCCAACGCCGGGCCGAGCATCAAAACCTTCGCAATCTCGGCCGGAGCCGGAGCTACGAAACGATGGATCGGCAGGCTCCGGTACATAAACGGCTGCGGATTATACCAATAGCAACTCTCCGTACGGATAACGCGATTGCCAATCGAGGTGAAAAACTTTGCGATTCCAGCGGCATCCATAGAGGTCCTTTTCATTGCCAAATGCGACACGGCGCATTTCGATGCGGACTAATTCGCGATCCAGACCGCACACGATCTGCAGGTGGTTGCAACTGCGCTCTCGCTCATTCCGTGCTCGCTGGCTGGATGCTGTAAGCCCCGTGAAAGCGCAGGTTATTCCTCAGACGAACACGATCCAACCATGACCAGCGGATAACCGATCACCCAGCTGTCAGAAATGGCGCATCGCGTCAGTCGCAACGATGCGCGGTTCGCGCCGAGTTCGACCTTGATCCGCCCGTGCGGAACAACGCCCATCGCGATCCTCTCGAGAAGATTCCTCCAATGTAGGGCAGCAATAATCAGACCAGAGTCTTTCAGGAGCGCACTATCGATTGCGCTTGAGATTACTGGCGTGCAACGTTTTTGGCGGTTATTACTCTGAACATTTTACGCGCGCTGTCTCACCATCTGAAGGTCACGCTATAGCTCACGGCCATTCAATGAGGTTCATGATTTCGCTCAGCTTCACTCGCGCTCTTCGTCTGCCGCGCAGGCGATTCTTCACGCGCACACACCTCGTGGGCTCTCGGCAGAATAACGGTGCAGATCGTGCCGTGGACAACCTGCGGATCGACCACGATATGTCCTCCACTCAGTTCGATCGCCCGCCGCGCGAACGGCAGACCAAGTCCTCTCCCGGTGGTCTTGGTCGTATAGTACAGGTCAAACACGCGCAGCATCTGTTCGCCGGCGATTCCTGACCCCTGATCAGCGACTCTGATTTCGATGTCGGATCCTTCCACCGTGGTGGTCAGCGTCAGCATTCCGCCATCGGGCATCGCCTGTTCAGCGTTGGCCACCACGTTAGTCAACGCAATCAAGACCATTTCCCGGTCGGCATGAACGAGCGGCAGGTGTGAGTCGAGTTTGTATTCGACTTTTATTCGGGTACTGGCAATTTGCTCGCCTACCTCCTTCAGCAGATCGTTCATATTGAAGTCGATCGGATTCAGTGCCCCCGGCAGGACATACCACAGCAGCGCTTCAAGAGCCTTGTCCAGACGCCTGATGTCCTGCTGCAGTTTGTCGAGATGTCGCTCGCCGTCCTGGCTCACTTCGGGTCTGAGCAGTTCCACTCGCATCGCCATGCCATTTAGCGGGTTGCGCAACTGATGAGCCAATCCTGAAATGAAGGCTCCCAGACCACCGGGCGAGGATTCGAGTTGGGCTACTGGATGTATATTTTTTAGCATGATCGATTCTCGTGCCGACTTCTCGGTCCTCGATCGCGATGCAACGCATCGTGACGACAATTGCTGAACAGTATCCTTAACTGGTATTTCGCGATAGCGGAGTGTTCTCCCGCGTGTTCATTTCCCTTTGCGCACCGCCGCCTGTGGTCGCTCCAGGTTTTCCGGACGATCGGATGCGAAGCGTTCGAGCTTGTTGTACAGTGTCTTCACGCTCACGCCGAGAAGTTCCGCCACCCGCGTCTTGTTGCCACCCGTGAATTCAATGGTGCGCGCGATCAGTTCCCGCTCCACGTCTTCGAATGATGAACCGAGCGGCACCTTTATAAAGCTTGAGGCGCCATTTCCGCCAACCCGGAAGGCTTCCGGCAAATCAACCTTGCGAATGATCCGGCCATCGCAAACAATCAGTGCGCGCTCAATCACGTTACGCAATTGGCGCACATTGCCGGGCCACGGATGCGACTGCAATGCCATCATGCAGTCATCGTCGACACCGACTACATCCCGATGATTTTGGGCCGCGTAATGCTGCACAAACATCTGGACCAGTTGCGGCAGGTCCTCGGCCCGCTCGCGCAGCGGCGGCAGGTTAATCGTGAACACGTTCAAGCGGTAGTATAAATCGGCGCGCAGGGTCCCCTCACGCACTGCCCGCTCGATATCCTGGTTGGACGCGGCCAATACTCTGACGTCCAGCGGAATTTCAGCCGTGCCACCTACCCGGCGCACCCGACCCTCTTCGATCACCCGCAACAACTTGGACTGCAGCTCGAACTTCATCTCCACCAGTTCGTCGAGCAGCAGGGTCCCGCCATTCGCGACCTCGAAGCATCCTTCCCGCCGGCGGTCCGCTCCGGTAAATGACCCGCGCTCGTGCCCGAACAGCTCACTCTCCATGAGCGTCTCCGGGATTGCGGCGCAGTTCACCGGCACGTATGGACCACTGCGCCGGGGTGAGAGTTCGTGGATTGTCCGCGCGACCAATTCCTTGCCCGTGCCGCTTTCGCCAGTAATCACCACCGATGCCGAGGACGGCGCTAGTCGCTCGATTGTCGCAATCACGCGGCGCATCGCCAGCGACCGCCCGAACAGCGGCCCCAGCTCTCCCACCTCGGCTAGTCTGCGGCGCAAGACGGAGTTTTCCTCGCGTACCGTCATGTGGTCGGCGATATTCTTAAGCATCTGCCGCAGATGCACCGGGTCCACCGGTTTGCGCAAATAATCCAGCGCGCCCAGCTTCAACGCATCGACTGCGTCGGGAATCTCTCCTCGCCCGGAAATCATGATGACCGGCAGCTGGATGCCCAGCTCGCGAATCTCCCGCAATAATTCGAGCCCATCTTTGCGCGGCATCTTGAGGTCTGACACAAGGATGTGCGGATTGAAGGTGCCGATCAGGTCAAGCGCACGGATTCCATCTTCCGCGATCTCTCCGCGATAGCCCCACGCCGTGATCGATTCGCGCCACTCCTCGTGCGTGTTAACGTCGTCCTCGGCGATCAATACTCTAATTTCGTTCGCCATAAAGCGCGCTTTTCTCCGATATCAGGCTTAAGAACCCGAGCGATCATCCAGTTGAGAAGATTTGGATCGGGCCTACCCTGTGCCGACTTCCATCCATGAAGAATCTAATAAGCTCTACAATGGCATGGTTTCGTAAACATACGGGTAAAAGGCTAGACCGGTAAACCGTGCATTAGACCAGAAGCGCGTTATTTGTGCTGCAAGGAACATTATAAAACTTCAAAGCCACCTCGGTCGGCCGGGCTGCGGCCCCTGCACCGGACACGCCGCTTGGCTTTGCACCGGTTTATCCGATCACATCTCGAAAACTTTGCCGTGTCCGAGAACCGTAACCGCCATCCGGACGTGCAGGCGACCGGCAGCGTGCACTCACTGATGTGCTTTGAGATCGCCAGACCGCCTACGCTGATCGACCGCCGCAATGCCTAAATTTCACGATCCACGATAATCGCGCACTTCGCGCACAATCGCTCGTACGGTGAAATTCGATTGAACTCAAGCTCTTTTCACCGAATGTTACAGATGGCACGTGAACTGCTCCTGTTGAGGGAGAATTGGAAAATGCTCACTTATTTGTCCAGCGCACAAACTGACACCCCGGTAGAAAAACTCTTGGAAATATCCTGACTGCCTGCTTTGCAACCGAAGATTAAAGTACTCATGCTCCACTGCGGTTTTGACCCGGCAACAATGAAATCGAGACCATCGATCTGGCTGACCCTGCTGGGATTACTACTGACCTCGTTTGCGCTTGTGACGCCAGCGTTCGCCGTTAATTCGATGGGCCAATGGTCGGCGGATTCACCGTGGCCGACGGTCGGCGTGTCTCTTGCCGTGCTTCCCGATGGCCGCATCTCAACTTGGGGCGAGGATATACCCGCGCCGGGTACGACCGCCTTCAACACGTTCATAGTTACGATCCCCAGCGGCAGCACCGATACCAGCGCTGTCCAGACGCTGGTCATTAACGACGATATGTTTTGCGGCGGCTTTACCTTTCTCCCCGACGGCCGTCTCATCGTCGTCGGCGGCGGGGATCAGCCGGCTCCCACCAACGGTACTGGCCGCGCCACTACCGACATTTTGGATCCCGCCACCAGCATCTGGTCCTCGGGACCAGCTATGAGTGGCGCACGCTGGTATCCGACGGCTACCGTGTTGCCCAGCGGGGACGTTCTCGCACTGCTCGGCAGTATCGACATGAACTTCACGACCAATGAGACTCCGGACGTGATCATCAACGACGCAACCGCGATACGCAGTCTAACAGGAGTCTCGACCGCTACACTCTACTATAACTATCCGCGGGCCTTCGTCGCGCCCAACGGCGAGGTCTTCCTTTCGGGGATGGAACAGACCACGCGCTATCTCGACACGTCCGGCGCGGGGGCGTACACCACCGTCGCATCGAGCATTTTCGGCACGCGCGCCTATGGCTCGGCGGTCATGTACGACGTCGGCAAAGTGCTAATCGTCGGCGGCGCCACTTCCGATGGGGTCGCCACTCCGACCAACACCGCGGAAGTAATCGATCTGAACGCGCAGACTCCCGCATGGCGCAACGTCGGCCCAATGGCTTACGCGCGGCGCTATTTGAACGCCACCCTGATGGCCGACGGCAAGGTGTTGATTACCGGTGGCAATTCGAACTCGGCCAGCCAGGGATGCGCTGAGGCTGTGCTTCCCGCGGAGATTTGGGATCCGGCGACTGAAAGATTTACTACCGTCGCCAGTATGCCGCATTATCGCGTTTACCATTCTTCCGCAGTATTGCTTCCCGACGGACGCGTGCTCTCCGCCGGCACCACCGCCGCGAACGGGACTTGCGGAGGCATCGACTACAAGGACGCCGATTTCTACTCTCCGCCGTACCTTTTCAATGGCACCCAGCCAACCATCTCGTCCGCACCGAAAACCATCAACTACGGTGCCCAGTTCAGCATTGGTACGCCGAACGCCTCCGCTATCACCAATGTAAACTTGATCGCCCTCGGCGCCGCCACGCACCATTTCAATTTCAATCAGCGCATCAGCCGCCTCACCTTCACCAAAGCCACCAACTCACTGAATGTGATCGCACCGACCAGCTCCAGTCTCGCTCCACCGGGCGACTATATGCTGTTCATACTCAATTCCGCGGGCGTTCCGTCGGTCGCGAGTATCGTGCAGGTCAGCGGGGGCGCGTCACCCGCGGTTCAAATCACGGCGCCGCTTAACGGAGCAACCGTCTCCGGAAATGTTGCTGTCGCGACCAATGTGGCTTCTTCCGTTACCTGGGTCAATTACTATATCGATGGCAATTACTACTCTTCATCGCCGCCAACTTCCTTTTCATGGAATTCGGCCTCAGTACCCTTTGGTCCTCATTCCATCACAGCCAGGGCCTTTTCCAGCGGCGACGTGCAGATCGGCAGCGACGCGGTCACGGTGAACGTCACCAGCGGTGCGCCCACACCGACGCCCACCTCCACGCCCGCGGCGACGCCCACACCGACACCAACTCCGAAGCCGACCCCAACGCCTACCCGCACCGCGTCGCCAACCCCGACGACGACGCCCACACCTTCATCGGCAATAGCGATAACTGCTCCGGGTGCCGGGGCCAGCGTCTCCGGTAACGTGACCATTACCACCCAGGTTTCATCGTCGGTGTCCTGGATCAACGTCTATATCGATGGCAATTACTTTGCCTCGTCGCCCCCGTACACCTTCACCTGGAATTCCACGACGGTTCCGAATGGGTCACATACTATCTCGGCCTCCGCCTACAACAGTAGCGGCGGAAAGATAGGTAGCGCCGCGGTTTCCGTGAACGTCACCAACGGCTCCTCCACGCCAACCCCGACGGCGACGCCCACACCTTCATCCGTAGTAGCGATAACCGCTCCAGCCGGCGGCGCCAGCGTCTCCGGCACCGTGACCATTGCCACCCAGTTCGCTTCGTCGGTGACCTGGATCAATGTTTATATCGATGGCAACTACTTTGCCTCTTCACCTCCAAGCACTTTCACCTGGAATTCCACGACCGTTCCCAATGGGTCACATACCATCTCCGCCACTGCCTTCAACAGTAGCGACGCAAAGATAGGCAGTGCCTCAGTCTCCGTATCAGTAACAAATTGAAATGTGGAATATAGCCAGATCGCCATACGTGTCCGCCATGATATCGACCCGCACACCTCCACGAAGTGCCCTCCATAGACGGAGACTTCTCGTACTGGCGTCCGTTAGCGGTCTGATTGTCCTGACCGCACTGCTGATGCCCATCGACACGGAAGCTCAGTCGCCCGGCACATTCATTCCCGGCGGCAGCATGCCATTCGCCAGCCGCAGCGCGGCCTCCGCACTGTTGCCGACCAATACCGTGCTTGCGATGGGTGGGCTGGATGCCGGCCGGACCCTGACTTCCATGGTCGCGTACAATTCCAGCCTTAACACTTTCACCACCGTCGGCAATGCCGACGCGCCCTACGATACGCTGGTGGTCCTCAACAACGGCAAAGTTTTGCTGCTGGGACGCGGCAAGACCGTCTCGATGAGTCCGGACAGCAATGTGCAGACCTCCGCCGAGATCTTCGATCCGGCCAGCGGAAGCTTCACCACCACGGGGCCGCTGCTCGAAGGCCTCAGCTCGGCGGCCGCCGTGCGGCTATCCGACGGGCGGGTGTTGATTGCCGGCGGAAGAATTTATAACGAGTCGGGGGAACCCACCGCGACCGCTGAATTATACAATCCGGCCTCCGGCACTTTCGCCTTCACCGGTAGCATGGCAACTCCGCGCTACAACCACACCGCGACGCTGCTGCGCGATGGCGAGGTGCTAGTCGCTGGCGGTACCGCTTCAAGCGTGACCGGAACGCCGATTGCGAGTGCCGAGTTGTATGATCCGATCGGCGGAACGTTCGCTCCGATCGGCGCCATGAGTGCCGCGCATGCAAACCATACTGCGACCCTCCTGGCTGACGGCAGAGTATTGATAGCGGGCGGTGCCGTTCTGCCCCGCAACTCGAAGAACAGCGTCACCGCGGTCGCCGACATCTACGACCCCTCGACCGAAACATTTTCGGCCACCGGTCCGATGCTGACTCCTCGCGAATTTCACAGCGCTACGCGTCTTGACAATGGTGAAGTCTTGATCGCCGGCGGTGACAACGCTTTCAACGTCCTCGCCTCGACTGAAATTTACGACCCGGCCGCCGGCACTTTCAGCACCGCCGCGACCATGGTGTCGCCACGCGAACAGGCGATCGCCGCGCTGCTCAGTGACGGCGATGTCCTTGTGGCTGGAGGCTTGATCAGGTTCGCCGAGGGCGCCAATACCGCAACCGCCGAACTATTCGTACCATAGGCTATTCGCATGATGTTTCGCAATGTTCGATGTGGCTGGTGCGCAACGTGAACTGTGACGCTCTCATTTGAGGAAAGCTTCATGAAGTGGACCGATTTAACTGAAACCATCCCGAACATGATCGCGAACGGCCAGGCCACCACCGTTCTCAAGCTCGGAGTCGAGCGCGTTTACTCCAACCGCGTTGACCATCTGCTCCGCCGCGATCTTTACTTGCCGTGTAGCTACAACCCTGAACCACGGATACCCATCCGCATTCGGCAACTGCGCGCGGGCGATATCGCGCGCATCGCCGAACACATCCCCGAGCGGTTGGCGGGCATGAAGGAACTGCGCACCTGTTACCTCGCCGTAAACCAACAGGATGAAATTTGTTACATGCAGTGGCTCATCGATTCATCCCAGAACCACCTCCGTCCGCGCAGGATGGGCCTGGTCTTGCGTCCTGACGAGATGCTGCTCGAGTGGGCCTATACCTTCGAGAAATTCCGTGGGCTGGGCATCATGTCATACGCCATGGCGGAGCTGGCGGCGATGGCGGGAAAGCTCGGTGCCCGCTGGGCGCTGACTATCGTTGAACAGAGTAATGTTGCGTCGCTCAAAGGTTGCCGCAATGCCGGTTTTCGACCCTACAAATTGCGCGAGGAGCGCTGGCGCGCGATGCGTACCGTGCAAACCTACACCCTGCTTCCTGAGAACTCGAAATATTCATTTGAGACCTGATGCGGAAATGATTCGGATCGAAGGCAATGCGTCCGCTGACGACCTCCGCGCCAATGCGCGCCAGCGCCTGTCCGTCGAGCGCGGCGGTCGTGGCGGGTTTCCCCAAATGGCGCGAACCGCCATCGCGCGAGAGCGGTCGCACGCCCGACATCGCTCCACCGCCGCCACCGCGGTTCACGCCGCAGGCGCGGCGATTTGCCCTCAGCCGCAAACGCCATGCAGCCCGCGGAGCAAGGCCGGTTTCGGCTCAAGATTGTGCGGACGGCGCGGTGCTCGTACGATCCTCTCGGGACAAAAAGTTAACTCGGGACGCTGTTCTAACAACCAGACATCAGCGTTAGCCAACCTTTCGAAAAAGGAATTCTTCAACATCCTGCTGGAATAATTGCGCCTTCTCAATTCGTCGCGAAGCATGTGCTTTCGCCGGGCGAGATGGTCGTTCAATTTGTTCTAGAGGTAACATTTCGGTATCGCTGCCGAACGAATCGGAGTATGCTTGTATCTCCTACCGGTGCTGTTTATGAATCACGTGCCAAAGACCCAAATCGAAACCGACTTTCTGAAGCTGGGACGGCTTAAAATTTTCTCCTGGCTCAATCCGGTCGAACTCGGATTGTTGGGCAATGCCCTCGCGACTTTGAATTACCGGCGGCACGAGGTCATCTTCCGCGAATCCGAGGTCTCCAACTCCGCTCGTGTGCTGGTCGGGGGAATCGCGCGAATCACCTGCCTCAACGCCAGCAACGAGCGGATCACCGTCGCCTTTATCGCGCCCGGCCCGCTGCCTACGTTGCCTTCGCTACCGGTGACCCGGTTCGATTTCCGCTGCGAGGCCTTCAACGCTTGCCGGGTCGGCACGCTGGAATGGAAGAGGTTCGACAGCATCGCCGTGAACGGACGCGAGGTGGCTTTCAAAAAATTCCATCAGAACGATTTGAATTATTGGTATCGATTTGTTCGACGCACCTCCAGCGTGCTCAATCTCGACCTGCACGATCGCGTCGCGATCACGATGCTCGATCTGTGTGACGACTTTGGCATCGAAGATGCCTGCGGCACGCTGCTCACCGTCTCGTTCAGCCACAAGGACATCGCCAGCATCGTCGGCGCGTCGCGGCCGAGAGTCACTGAACATCTGGGCCGGATGGAACGGGACAAGCTGCTGATGCGCCAGGGACGACAGTTCATCGTGAGTACCGGGAAGCTGTCGAGTTCGCTGATGCAGGCGGCTTGATCGAGTAGCCGGGACCGTGAAAGTGGCCGGCAGTAACGCGCGCGCGTACCTGCCAGCGGCATGTAACGTCGCCGCGACCCGCAACTCGAGCTTTCCTGGCGCTGCCGGAGTTCCAATCGCCACAGCGGCGACTGAGTGCACCCGGCGAGCGCCGTATCGATCTTCGGGCGGCGGACATTAGCGATGAAAAGAAATTGCTCTTTTGCATATTTGTACCGTTAAAATCGATATTGGTATTCCTGTCTCATGAATGACGGCGTCACCAGAATAGCGCGAGCGGCCACCGGGATTGCTGGATTGGACGAACTCCTCGGCGGCGGACTCCCCGAAAGCTGCTTATACGTGATTGAGGGATCGGCCGGTTGCGGCAAGACCACCCTGGCTCTCCAGTTTCTGTTCGAGGGTGCGCGCCTCGGCGAGCAGACGCTGTTCGTCAGCTTTTCCGAATCCGAGGCCGAACTGCGCATGGTGGCGGATAGCCACGGCTGGAAGCTCGACGGGCGCGTGCACCTGTACGTACCCAATTTGGCCGGCGAGATTGTGACTGCCGATACCGACTATACAATATTCGAACCGGCGGACGTCGAACTCAATGAGTTGATGCACGGTCTTCGCGACACGATCGAGCGACTGCGCCCGCGGCGTGCGGTGATCGATTCTGTTTTAGAAATGCGCATGCTGGCCCACGATCCGCTTCGCTATCGGCGGCATATCATCGGCCTCAAGAACTTTTTTGCCAAGCGCAACTGCACCGTTATCTTTACCGACGAGTCGGCGCCCGGCCGCGACTCTCAGCTCCAGAGCATCGCTCACGGCGTGATCGTTCTGGAACAGATCCCGCGCGATTATGGCGCAAGCCGCCGCCGCTTGCGCGTTCTGAAGCTGCGCGGCAGCGCGATTCGCGAGGGATTTCACGATCTTGTCATTCGCCACGGCGGTGTGCAGGTTTTCCCCGCGCTAATCGCGGCTACGCATCAAAAGGATTTCAAGCCCGACCTGTATAAAAGTGGCATCGAGGGCCTGGACAGTCTGCTTGAGGGCGGTTTGCAGCGGGGCGGCAGCACGCTCATTGCTGGGCCCTCGGGAGTGGGCAAGTCCTCAATCGCATGCGCGTATGCGATGAATGCGGCGCGCAACAATGAGCGCGCGGCGCTGTTCCTGTTCGACGAGAGCAAGTCGACGCTGATGGCCCGATCCGCCAGTCTTGGCATGAAGCTGGACGACCTGGTCGAGGCCGGCACTATAAGCATCACTCAGATCGATCCGGCCCAACTCTCACCGGGAGAATTCGCTTATCTGGTGCAGAAGACGGTCGATAAAGACGGCGCTACGGTCGTGGTGCTCGACACCTTGAATGGCTATCTGCTGTCGATGCCCGACGAACACTTCCCTCTCCTTCACATCCACGAGCTGCTCACCTATCTGAATCAACAGGGCGTTGTAACGTTGGTAATTACTGCGCAAAATGGAGTCGTCGGAACCTTGGAATCGCAAATCGACGCCAGCTACCTCGCGGACACGATGCTTGTCTTGCGCTATTTCGAGAGCTCGGGACGCGTGCGGCAGGCCATTTCGGTGATCAAGAACCGTCACGGCGGACATGAACGAACTATTCGCGAACTGGCCCTCGTCGCGGGAACCGGGATTGTTGTCGGAGAGCCAATCATCGCCTTCGACGGTGTGCTTTCAGGCCAGCCGATATACAGGGAACAATTGGATAGCCAGTTAATGCCGGGAATCAATCCCGATGAAGCTCCATCGAAATGACCAACGTCGAGCAACGCCTGCTGGTGCTGACGCCGACCGGGCGCGACGCCAAGCTCACCGTTGACCTGCTCAGAACCCAGGGATTCGAGGCCGAAGCCTGCTCCACTTACGAGCAATTGTACCGGGATATCGAAGCCGGGGTCGGCGCGCTGGTGGTCGCGGACGAAGCGCTGAACCATGGCTTCGTCCAGCGGATGGTTGCGATCCTGGAAAATCAGCCGCCATGGTCCAACATCCCCGTGATTATCCTTACCAGGCCGCAACATTTGGCGGCCATGCCGCCCTCGTATCAGCGGCTGTACCGGCGCATCAATGTAACCGTTCTCGAGCGTCCGCTGAAGACCCAAATCCTGACCACGATGGTCCAAAACGTCCTCGCGACGCGGCAACGGCAGTACGAGATCAGGTCCTTGCTGGGCGCCCTGGAACAGAAGGTTCGCGAGCGCGATCAGTTTATCGCGATGCTCGCGCACGAGCTGAGAAATCCGCTCTCAGTTATCAGTAACTCACTGGAGTTGCTGAACAATGCCGCCGAAGTACAAAAGAGCGGGCCGCTCGAAATGGCTATTCGCCAGACCGGCGTTATCGCCAGGCTGCTCGACGATCTGCTCGACGTCTCGCGCTTCGCCAATAACAAGTTTAACCTCAATATCGCAAATATAGGCTTGTCGGCGGTTATCGCCAACGCGGCCGACGCTTGCCGCCGCAACCTGCTTCTCAAGCGGCAGCACCTGACCATGAGCATTGCGGGTGACGTTGCCGTCAGCGGTGATCCGACGCGTCTGGTCCAGTTGATTACCAACTTGCTGATCAATGCGTCGAAATACACTCCCGCCGACGGCCAGATTGACATACGATGCTCGGCTGAAGGTTCGATGGTCGAAGTCAGCGTCAAAGATACCGGGATCGGCATACAACCTGAACTACTTGCCACTTTGTTTGAGCCTTTCGTGCAGGCGGATCAGGGACTCGAGCGCTCCCAGGGCGGATTGGGTCTCGGTCTGGCGCTGGCTAAAACAATCGCCGAGCTCCATGGCGGCTCGATCAGGGCGACCAGCGCCGGCATTGGTTCGGGCAGCGAATTCACAGTCCGCCTCCCGATTGCAAGCTCTGCGACCTCCGATGCGATCGTTAAATCGGCCCCCGGCCGCGCGATTCACTCCGGTTCGCTACGCATCCTGCTGGCCGAGAACGACGCCGACGCCGGCGAGAGCCTCCAGGCCTTGCTCAACAGTTGTGGCTACGAAGCCCATCTGGCCAAGGATGGACCCGCCGCACTGGCTGTCGCATTCGCCTTACAACCCCAGGTCATTCTATTGGACATCGGCCTCCCGGGCATGAATGGCTATGAACTCGCTCAGCAACTGCGCAAACGAACGCATAACCCGGATCTGCTGCTGGTAGCACTCAGTGGGTATGGTCAACCTGAGGATTTTCGGCGATCTCGCGAAGCGGGGATTAACTACCATCTGGTCAAGCCACTCAAGTTTGAAAAGCTACAGGAAATACTCAGTGCCTGCGATACCGGCCCGCGCTGACTCATTTCGCCGACCATGCGCTCGCGGGTTTGCCCGGCCGCCTGACGGCTGGCAAATAAACTTCTGGTTAGCCATTCGCGGTTCGCGGAACCGGGGCTTCCGGCGTTTTGCAATCTGGATCGCCGGTCGAACTATAGCAGATCGTTCAGTCCGCCAGGGCCGCTTGCGGTAGTTCATCATCCTGGTTTACCCCATCCAATGTGACGCGCACCCGATGGGTCGCGCCGTCATCCGACAAGGGTATCGACACCGGATTTCCCTGGATCAACTCACCCCCGAGCTCGACGCGGGCAACCCCGCGGCTGACTCCGTGCGGATTCTCGACGGCGATCTCGTAGCGGGTGGAGTGGTAGCGGAAAGTGATTTCGAAGCGCCGCCAGGCCTTCGGGATGGTGGGATCGATCACCAGCGTCGCGCCGCGCAGACGAAATCCCAATATCCATTCGAGACCCGCCCGATACATCCAGCCCGCCGATCCGGTATACCAGCTCCAGCCGCCGCGGCCCACGTGCGCGGGCTCGGCATAGACGTCGCCGCACGCCACGTAGGGTTCAACCTTGTAGCGATGGACGCCGGCGCGAGTGCTCGCGTGATTGATCGGATTCATCAGGGAATACAGCTCGCCGGCCTTGTCACCGTCGCCCAGCATCGCGAACGCGATCACCGACCAGACGGCGCCATGCGTATATTGGCCGCCATTCTCGCGGATGCCGGGCGGATAACCTTTGATGTAGCCGGGATCGGGCGGCGCCTCATCGAAGGGCGGCGTCAGCAGCAGGTGCAGACCGTCATCGCGCCGGACCAGGTGCTCGTTCAGCGCCGCCATCGCGGTCGCGGCGCGAGCCGGGTTCGCGGCGCCGGACATCACCGCCCACGACTGCACGATCGAATCGATGCTGCATACGCTGCTCGAAACCGTACCCAGCGGCGTTCTGTCATCATAGAACGCGCGCAGGTACCAGTTGCCGTCCCAGCCTTCTCGTTCCAGCGATCCGGCCAGCGCGGATGCGTGCTGGCGCCACGCGGCGGCCCGCACCCGCTCGCCGCGGCTTTCTGCCAACCCGGCAAAAGCCGCGAGCGTGGCGTACAGGAACCAGCCGAGCCAGACGCTCTCGCCCTTGCCGCCTGCGCCGACCAGGTTCAGGCCGTCATTCCAGTCGCCCGTGCCGATCAGCGGTAGACCGTGGACGCCAACCGCCAGGCTCTGGTCGAGGGCCCGCGCGCAATGTTCGAACAGCGTGCCGCTCTTCTCGGAGACCGTCGGCTGAAAGTACGCCTCCAGTTGGTCGGCCTGCAGGATCGCGCCCTCGAGAAAGGGCACCATTGCGTCGAGCACTGCGCGATCGCCCGAGACCTCGACGTAATGCGCCGCGGCGTACGCCAGCCAGACCCGGTCGTCCGAGATCCGCGTGCGGACGCCCTGCCCCGACGGCGGATGCCACCAATGCTGCACGTCGCCCTCGACGAACTGCCGCCCGGCCGCGCGCAGCAGATGTTCCCGCGTCACCTCCGGCTTGGCCGCGCTGAGCGCCATCACGTCCTGCAGTTGATCGCGAAAGCCATACGCGCCGCTCGCCTGGTAGCACGCGGCCCGCGCCCACACCCGGCATGACAGGGTCTGGTACAGCAGCCAGCGATTCAGCATGATATCCATCGCGCGGTCCGGCGTCCGCACCTGGACCGCGCCGAGTACCTCATCCCAGAGCCGGGTCACCGCGCGCAGAACCGCGTCGAGATCGGTGGTTCGATAGCGCGCGATCAGCCGCACCGCTTCCGTCTGCGTCGACGCCTCACCGAAAAAGAAGACGATCTCCGTCTCCTCGTTCGGTCCAAGATCGAGTCGCGCCTGCAGCGCGCCGCACGGGTCGAAGCCGGCGCCGACGCGATTGGAGAGCGGCGTCCGCGCCTCCATCGCCGCCGGATGATCGAGCGTGCCGTTGCGTCCGATGAACTCCGTGCGGTCGGCTGTCCAGGCGACCTGCCGTCCACCAAGGTCGGCGAAGGCGACCTGCCCGCCGAACTCGGCATTCCAATGGTTCCGCGCCAGCATTGCCCCGGTTTCCGGATCGATCGCGGTCGCGATCGACGGCGCCGAGGCCGCACGGGAACTACCCAATACCCATTCGACGTATGCGGTGATCGAGAGCCGGCGCGATCGCCGCGAATGATTGCGTATCTTTAGCCGCGAGATCTTGATCGGGTCTTCGAGCGGCACGTATTGCAAAAGCTCGAGCGCGATTCCATGTGACGTGTGCTCGAACCGGCTGTACCCCTGGCCATGGCGCACGACGTAGGGCGAGCTCTCTTCGCGCATCGGCAGAGCCGTCGGACTCCAGAACTCGCCACTGTCTTCGTCGCGCAGGTAGAACACTTCGCCCGGCCGATCGCTCACCGGATCGTTGGACCAGGGACTTAGCTGATTCTGCTGGCTGTTGATCGACCAAGTGTAACCGCCGCCCTCGACCGATACCTGGAAGCCGAAGTTCGGGTTGGCGATGACATTGATCCACGGCGCCGGCGTCCATTGCCCTTCGCCCAGGACGGTTACATATTCCCGCCCGTCGGCGGCGAATCCGCCGAGGCCATTGAAAAATTCGAGTTTCGGCGGCGGCGCGGCGTTCTCCGACACGACTATCGCGGGCCGGCGTCTGGGCGGTGGCGCGATCTCCTTGACCGATTCGTCCAGCCGTTTGACCTGTTGGAACAGACTGCCGCGGCGATTCCAGATCACCGCTCGGGCGACGCTCTGGATCACACTCCGCGTCTGCGGCGAAATCAGATCGTCGCGCAAAATGAAGACCTTGCCCCGCTCGCCCGCTTTCCCCGATCGCTGGCGCGACGGGCTGGCCCGCACCGCCGCCTCCAGCGCGTTCTGCAAATCCTGCGCGTAGGAAGGAGGATTCTCGTTCAGGATCACCAAGTCTACGGCCAACTGCTTCATCCGCCAGTATTCGTGAGCGCGCAGTAATTGCCGCACCGCATCCAACCCCTCGGCGTCGGCAATTCGCACCAGGACGATCGGCAGATCGCCCGAGATTCCATGCGCCCAGAGTGCCGCGGGCCCGCTCTCGCTGCGCTCAAGTTCCGCCGACGACGGCCGCAGCGACGCGTTCGAATAGAGCACATGGCCTGCCAGGCGCTGAAAGACGTTGGCTTCGTCGCTGTCAATGCCCAGATGGTAAAGCTGCACCTGCGCCTGCGTCCACGCCAGCGTCAGCGCGCGCTCGAAGGCCGCCGGCTCGTGAAATTTGTCCGCCAGATCGAGCGCTTGATGGCGCGTCGGCGCGACCAGCGTCCAGAACGCGATCCGTGCGGTAGCCCCGGGCGCCAGCGTGATGCGGCGGCGAAGACTGAAAATCGGATCGAGTACCGCGCCGGCGGTATTGGACAGCGGACGGCCGTCGATCACCGCGACCGGCGTGCGGATCCCGCGGCCCCGGCCCATGAAACGCGCCCGATCGGTCTCGAATTGCGCGGCGCCCGCGACTTCGCCCTCCACCACCGCGATATGCGCCGCCCACAGATCATGGTCGGCGGGCGAACGCCGACGCCGGGTCGCGAGCAGCGCGCCACTGTCGGCGACGTACTCCGTTTGCACGAAAAGTTTCGCGAAGGCCGGATGGGCCGCGTCGGCCGCGTCCGGCGCCAACACCACCTCCGCATATGAGGTCAGTTCGATCTCCCGCACCCCAGGTCCAAAATTCGAGATCGCGACGCGACGCACCTCGGCATCGTCCTCGGTCGATACGGTCACTTCCATCCGGGTCTCGATCAGTCCGTCGCGCCTGACGAACTCGGCGCGATCCTCGAAGAAGGCCGCCTCGTAGCTGTCCGGCTCGACGCCGGTGGGCTGGTAGCCCGCCGACCACAAGTCGCCGCTGCGCACGTCGCGCAGAAAAATATATGAGCCCCACGAATCGCAGGTGGGGTCCTCGCGCCAGCGCGTGACCGCAAGGTCGCGCCAATGGCTGTAGCCTGATCCCGCCGCGGTGATCATGACCGCATAATGGCCGTTGGAGATCAGATGCGTACGTGGTACCGGCTGATGCGGAGATTGGAAGCGCCGTGAGATCGGCGCCACCAGTTCGCGCACGTTGGCCCCCGCCGCCACTTCGTCGGCTCCCGGATGCGCCACCAGCACATCGCGCGGAATTCGTTCCTGCAATAAAAGCTGAGTCGCCTGAATAATCGGCTCGGCGTGAAAGCGCGTCCGCATCGCACCGTCATGCAGCGCGTCCGAGATCGCGATCAGGCTCATCCCCTGATGATGCGCCATATAGGCGCGCACCACCGCCACCGTGCTGCCCTCCGGCAGCCGCGCCGGCGTATAGTCCAGCGCCTCGTACCAGCCATATCTGCCTCGGGCTCCCGCCGCCGCGAGCCGGACGAAGTTGCGCACCGCGGCTTGCGGATCGACCATCGCCGCCAGCGCCGTCGCGTACGGCGCGATGACCGCGTCGCGGCTGAGTCCGCGCTTGAGACCCAGACCGGGGACGCCGAAACTCGAATATTGAAAGGTGAGCTCCAGGTCGCGCGCATTGTAGGCCGATTCCGACACGCCCCAGGGCAACCCAAGTTCGGCGCCATATTCAATCTGCCGCTGCACGACATAGCGGTTGCTTTGCTCGAGCAGGCTGCCCGACGGCGCATTCATCACCAGGCTTGGCATCAGATACTCGAAGATCGATCCCGACCACGAAACCAGCGCCGAGCCGCGGCCCACCGGAGTTTCGGTGCGCCCGAGGCGAAACCAATGCCGCGTCGGCACATCGCGCTTGGCAATCGCCACGAAACTCGCCAGGCGCGCCTCGGAGGCGAGCAGGTCATAGCAGTTCGGATCGAGGCTGCCGTCCGTCACCACGTATCCGATCGAGAGGAGTTGGCGCGCCTGATTGAAGAGAAAACCGAACTCCATGGCGTTAAACATTTTCCCGCTCAGTTCGCCGATCGCCTCCAGGCGTTCCCGGATCGATCGCGCGGTGCTCGCCGATTGCTTGAGCGCGGCGACCAGCAGATCGGCGCGCAGCTTGAGCGCGTCATCCGCGGCGCCAGTTTGCGCGGCATGCTCGGCCCGGTAGCGCTGCACGATCTGGATGGCGGCCGCGCAACGGTCGGGCAGATCGGCCAGCGTCGGGATTGAATCGAACAGATGCGCCAGCGTCCGCTCCGCGCCAACCTCGATCGCCGCCTCCATCGACGCGATAAGCACCGGGTCATCGGCGACGACCTTCGCCCACGGCATCAATTGCTCGAAATCGCGCCGATGGCTCTGCACGCACGCACTCACCGTCTCCGCACAGGCAAGCACTTCGGCACTCGCCTCGTCGCCGCGCTCCGCCCGCAACGTGCGCGCGATGTCGGTGAGCGTGTCGGCGCGCAGCGCAAGCTCCCCCAGCCGCACGATAAGACGCGTCGCGCCGATCGCGGCTCCGCCCCGCGCCTCTTGCGCGCCGGGTTCGCTGGCGGCCTCGACGCCGCGGCCTCCGTCGGTTCCAAGCCATGCCGGCAACGCTTTGGAAAGCGCCGCGAGCGCGTCCTCAAGATGCTTTCGCGTCACACTCAGGGTCCGGCGATCGTCCGGCAGTCCGCCGATCGACTGACGCGTTATTTCGATTGCGTCATCGATTCCGGCAAACCATTCCGTCGCAATCACTGGCGCCGCGATCATCTCGCGGCACCCGTTGCCCAGCGCGATCAGATGACCCGCCAGATTGCCGCTGTCCACCGACGAGATGTATTTCGGATCGAGCGCACGCAGGTCATGCGTGTCGTACCAGTTGTAATAATGGCCGCGGAAACGCTCGAGCCGCTGCATATTGCCGAGCGTGGCTTCCAGCCGGTCCACCATCTCGAGCTTGCCCAGCCAGCCAAAATCACACGCCGTCATCACCGACAGCAGGTACAGTCCAAGGTTGGTCGGCGAAGTCCGATGCGCCAATACGGGCTGCGGCTCTTCCTGAAAATTATCCGGCGGCAGCATGTGATCGCTGGCCGTGACGAAGGTTTCGAAGAACCGCCAGGTCCTCCGCGCGATGATCCGCAAGGCCCGCGCGTCCTTCGGCGACAGCGGATTCGATCCGGGCATGGCGGGCGATAGACTTGCCCATCGCGCGACCGCTGGCGCGGCCATCCAGAGCAGCACAAATGGCGCCGCGACCGGCCATGCCCGGCGGCCGATACTCGCGATCACCACGGCCGCCACCCCGGCAAACGCGATACCGCCGGCCATCCAGCGATAATATCCGCGCACCTCGAGATGACTGGCGAGCCCCGCCTGAGCCGCGGTTACCCATTCGAGCAAATGCCGGCGCCTGACGAACAGACGAAAAAAAGTTCGCACAATCGCGTCGGTCATCAACCATGCCTGATGGGCTAGAAGGATTACCAGGATCGCAACCTGCGACAGCGACAGGGCGAAATCGGTGCCGACCGCGGACCAATGCCGCCGCTGAGACAGCCCGCGCCGGCGCGGCACCATCCCGAGCAGCACCGGCAACAGTGCGGGCAGCGCGAGCGTCACCACGACGAACCCGCTCCACACCGCAGCCGCGGTCAATGGCAGCGTCCATCCCACAAGCAACGCGAGGAAGGCCGCCGGCGCCGACAGCGTGCGGCGCAGGTTGTCCATCATCTTCCAGCGGCCGATCAAAGGAATCGCGGTGCGGCGCTGATCGCCGCTGAAATCCCGCCCGCGGCCAAAAACCCACGGCAACAGTTGCCAATCGCCGCGCGCCCATCGATGCTGCCGCGCCGCTGCGGCGTCGTAGCGTGACGGAAATTCTTCGACCACTTCGATATCGGAGGCCAGGCCGGCCCGCGCGAAAATTCCCTCAAGCAGATCGTGGCTCAAGATCACGCTCTCGGGCAGCCGCCCGTCGAGCGCCGCCTCGAAGGCGTCCACGTCATAAATACCCTTGCCGCTGTACGAGCCTTCGCCAAAGAGATCCTGGTAGACGTCGGACACCGCAAAGGCGTAAGGGTCCAGTCCGCTCGGACTGGTGAAGATGCGCTGGAAGAGTGATCCCTCAGGCCCGCTCGGTAACGACGGCGTGACTCGCGGCTGCAGCACCGCATAGCCCTCGACGACCCGGCCGCTGTGCGGATCCAGCCGCGGACGGTTCAGCGGATGCGCCATCTTGCCAATCAGCCGTCTGACCGTGCCTTGCGGCAGCCGCGTGTCGGCGTCGAGCGTAATCACGTAGCGCACGTCCGCGGGCACCACGGGCGGATTACCGCCGATCGCCACGAAGCTCGTGTCGATGGCACCGCGCAGCAAGCGATTCAGCTCGTGCAGCTTGCCGCGCTTGCGTTCCCATCCGATCCACCTGCTCTGCCCTTCGTTCCAGATCCGCCGGCGATGGAGCAGCAAAAAACGATCGCCGCCGATTGCCGATCCGTGGATCTGATTCAAACGCGCGATTCCGGCGGCGGCCGCGTCCAGCAACTCGTCATCGTCCGGCGAATTCTCGGTCGCGCAGTCGGTCCAGTCCGAGAGCAGCGCGAAGTGCAGGTCGCCATCCTGGCTCGCCAGGTAATGTACCTCCAACCGCTCAATCTGCTCGCTAAGTTCGGCCAGTGTGGTCAGCAGCGTCGGCACCACGATTATCGTGCGCAGGCTCGCCGGCACTCCGTGGCCCAGCTCCATAGCCGGCAAAGTTTTCGCGCCGACGGCACTCGTCACGCCCCGATTGACCAGCGCCACGGCCGCGTCCGATGCGGGTGCCGCGGCAAAAATCGCGAGCAGGAACAGAATCCATCCGCTGACGCCGCACTCCATCACGCCAATCAGCGGCAGAATCAGAATGACCGCGCCGATAATCGCCAGCGCGCCTACGTATCCCAGGATTCCGACCGCCGCATTGGCCCGCATCACCCATTCGCCGATCGGTACGCGGAATCCAATCTCCTTTTCGATCACCCGCCGGCCACTTGCGATAAGGTAATAGCCCGGCTCCCGCTTAATCGATGCGCTCTCCGCATGCCCCGCGATCGGCTCGGCCGCCGCGCGCGCGGCGGCGGCAATCGCGCGCCGGGTAACATCGAGTTCCGTTTGCCCCGATCCTCGCGCCAGCTCTTCAATCGCGTGCCGATAGCGATCGCGCGTCGGGAAATCCATCTCGGCGAAGTCGCTGCCGGCGCGCAATGCGCTATCGACCAGGCTCACCTTCTCAAAGAACTCCGCCCAATCGACCGCCGAGATCATGCGCATGCTCGTGATCACGTTGCGCACAGTCACGTTCATCGCGGCCTGCGTCTGATGCTCCGCGCGGACCGCCTCGTCGGCGTTCGTTCCCATCGACGCCAGCCGGTGGTCCAGCCAGGTGAGCGCCGGGGTCACTTTCGGATCCTGGTCGCGCAGGCGCTGCACCAGTTGAACCGCAAAGGCTCTCGGCACCGGTGTATTGTCTAAGTGCCGCAGCGCGGCCCCGGGCGCTTCGGCCTCGCGGCTGCCGACTCCCAGCAGGCGATCCGCCAATGCGTCGGCCGCATGCCGCGCGGCCCGATCGTTCACCGTCCGTTCAGCCGCGCGCCGCAAATTCTCCACCAGTACGATGCGCAGGGTGATCGCGACCGCCCACAGCTCGCCGATCGTCAGCGGCTGCACCCGCTGATAGGCTCGCACGAACCGGCACAATTGCTCGGGCTCGAAGCGGCTGTCCGTATGCGCGACAAACGCCCACGCCACTCCGAACACGCGCGGGTAACCCTTGAGCGGCCCTTCCGCGAGTTTCGGCAGACCCCGGTAAAAACCGCGCGGCAGGTCCTCGCTGATCTGGCGAATCTGCTCTTGCGCGACGTAAAAATTATCGATTAGCCACTCGGCCGCCGCGGTTATAGCGCGTTCTTCCCGCACCGCCTTGACGGTCGAGCTGTAGGCCTCGAGCAGCACCCGGCCATTATCCTGCAGCCGGTTCGTCAGGCCCCGGCCCGCGCCCCGCCTCGTCGTAACCTGCTGAGCCTCCGCGAGGCTCTCGGCGTGTTGCTCGAGCCGTTCGATACTGAACAACTCGGCGCGAATCGGTTCGTCGGTCTCCGGCGGAAAACCCTCCACTCCACCGAACGCACTTCGAAAAAATTTCTGCACGGCAGCCGTCGCGTTCAGCGAGCCCGCCGCGAGTCAGGCCGAACAGTCTTGCCGAAGTCTTTCATTGATTCTGGCTTAATGAGTATTGGGCTAGTCAGAGAATAATGCATGCGGACCTACGCCTTCCTAAAATACGAGGCGTGGAGTTCCCGAGCAAACTCCACATCCGAATCGACGCCCCGACCTCGGCCTGCGGGCGCCGCCTGATCGGGCCGTCGATCACATCAGGCGGCGTAGCGGTCGCCGCTTTATCGGAATTTTCCGTCAGACCTCAGATATGACTGGGGTGTTCGCCTACTGCTCTTCCGATCGCGGCAGGCTAGCGAAGAAATTACCCGGATCGCGCTTCATCTGCGCAAGCATATCAGGATGGTTCGCGAACAGCTTCTCCAACTCCGGATGTTGCCGCAGATAACCCGCATCGTTGATCAGCATGGGCCTGCTGTCGAGCTGACTTGCCATCTTCGGATGTCGCTGCGCAAAACTACTCCATCGGGTCAGGGAATCCATCGGCAAATCGCTATTGTTGGCCGCCCGGAACACCGTCGTCGTATTGCCATTGACGACGACCCCGTTCACCTGCGAAGTCCCACCGCCCGATTGCGCCAATGCGACGCCCCCGATCATGGTGGCCATAGCCACCGCCGTCAGCAGGCTGAGTATCTGTCTCATTGCTGAGCCTCTACTTCGACTGTTGATTAATCTCATCCTCCGCGGAGCTCGATCCGACGCCTTTCGATCGCTCTTGTTCCCTATCGTCGCCGCGATAGTGAGTTTTGGCCTCACGCTCCTGATCCTGCTTGCAGTCGCGGCAATGCCGCGTAAAAGGCATCACCTTAAGTCGCTCCGTCGTGATTTCAAATCCGCACGCCTCGCACATACCGTAATTGGCCTCGGCCATTCGCTTGAGCGCATGATCTATCTCAATGATTCGATCTCTATCGCGCTTGGATAAAATCACTGTCATGTTCTGTTCGAGTTCCATCGAGGCGAGCTCCGCCGTGTCCAGAGAACCGCCACCGGTCCCTGCATTGTCCGGCCGGAACTCGGCGGCAAGTTCATGCACCAGGCCAGCCTTCATGCTCTTCAGGTGCTCGTTCGTCCTGGCAATAAATTCCCTGCGGCTCTTTGAGGTTAATGGCTTAGTCATGGCGCTCGCTTTACTCGCGTATTTTATCGTGATCGTTAGCTATTTCGTGCGATCGATTAATTGACACTGAGGGTTAATAAGACAGTCCGCTATACTCAGTCGTAGCGTGGAGAGCGCGACTCTCTCGGCCCATCGACACGATGTGAAATCAATTGTCCGGATGGACGCGCCGGACGATAGTCTCTCCGCGTTTCGCATCTCTCCGGCTACTTCTGCGGCTTATACACACTCTCGGTGCTGCTATCTGTCTTCAGCGAAGCATCACTTCGGATCCCTTCAGCCTGCCGCTTATATGCGCCGCAAACACAGTAGCTTCGCTGGGCTGGATTGCTTTTCTCCCGACGATCGTAACCGGCGACGAAGCCAAACAATTTCGAAAGTGCGCTCTTCATAATGCCTGCACTCCTCTACCGGCCGCTTTTTCCCTGACGTTGCGGCCAGCGAACCGGACGAGCCGCTGCGGGTGAACGCTCCATCCTGAGTTTGAACCTAACGCCGTGGCGACAGAAGGGCGGTAAGTTCTTCAAAGCACAAAGAAGGTCGATCGCGGGCTAAGCCTGAGTATTAATCTGGTAATATGGACTGGGTTCCGAAGCATCCGGGGCCATGATATTCCCCCAGAGCAGGTTGGTCTTCTCCGATCATTTGGTCGCCGGCAATCCGCCTGGTTAAGGAAGCGACCTCGCACCTGGACTCATCCGAAGTCCGCAACGGGATTGGCATGAGGCGCGTGATAGCCGCGCCACACCGATCGTTCTTGATGGAATCGAGACCGCTGAAAACTAATGAATAAGAAAAAGCACCGGCATCACCCGCACGAAGGTCTGGATCACGACGGTGTTCATCATGGCTTTCATCGCCCCTACTGGAAACACGCGCATCATGATTGGCGCCTGATCGTCGCCGTATCCTTGATGCTGATGGCCGTCTTTATCTATGTCATGAGCGACGACTTGACCTTGTGGCCCCGCGGTCAACGGCAACCGGCGCCTTCCGGTGCCGTCGTGAAATAGCCGGTTTCGCACACTCGAGGTCGTCGCCAATGAGTATCTGTGTTCCTGTCGACGCAAGTGACATGACAGGTGTTGCATTACTCGCTAGTCAGTTTTCAAATCTCCGAATTCACGCAAAGGATCGAATTGGCAGTGAGTATCAACGAATCTGAATCGCCCCATTCCCAAGATGCTTCAACCGCCGAACTGCCGCCTCATGCGTCTGCCTCGTCGCAGACTGCTCAGTCATCGTCATCGAAGGCGCGGGTCGGAACGTGGGCAAGGGGACTCGAATCGATCTTCGTCCGCCGTCTGGTGGTGGTCGGAGTGCTCGGCATACTGGTGATGATCGGGCTATTTCTGTCGAACTATTCGAGCGACAAAGCCCGCTACTACTGGTCCGCGATGTTTCCCATCTTCGGCGTAGCCTGCGTCGCACATGAGCTGGCGGCCGGACGCGCCTATGAGATCGCGTTGTGGCGAATCCTTCTGCGCCAGGGGCTTCATTGGATCGGTCCGATCGTCGCAGTTAAAATTCTGTTTATGCAGCATGCACGTGGCCAGATGGCGTCCGATGCGGTCGCTTTAACGGTCATCCTGTTGCTCGCGGTGACCTGTTTTCTCGCGGGCGTTCACTTCGACAGCAGCTTTTACTGGGTCAGCGGATTTCTCGCGCTGGCGGCAGTAATCGGCACCGAGATCGAAACCTATCTCTGGTTCGCGGTGGTGCTGCTGCTGATCGCAGTCGCGATCGCGCTGGTTTCGGCGATCCTGCTACGCCGCGGTTCCAGGGTCGGCGCGGAATCGCCGCACATTCCGCCCTCGTGACGGGCGTGGCCGTGGCGCAGTGACCGCCTCGCGCCTGCGCACGTTTCTGCTCCAAGTGCGGGTGGCCCTGTTAGCACATGGGACGAACGCACCGAATATATAATCACTCGCGCAAGTACTCAGTTCGCCTTCGGCGCATCGAGACATTGCCTACGCGCGAATCCATCGCGCTTCCGCCCGGCTATTCCGATTTAGCGCGAGATTTTTGTGGTACCGAGGGCGGGACTTGAACCCGCATGTCCTTACGGACGGTGGATTTTGAGTCCACTGCGTCTGCCGTTTCGCCACCTCGGCCCGTGCGCTGCGCCCGTGACCCGCTGCGTTCGCTCTGGCGGAGCTCACCGCCCGCGGCCCACGCAAAAATTGATTCTGCCAGAGCCCTCTGCCCTATCCAAGCGCCGCGCACCGCCCGCGATCGTCTCGCATCGCGCGCCGCGCCGCGCTAGACCATTGCTATGGTCGTCATCCTGATGGGCGTCTCCGGTTCCGGCAAAACCACCGTCGGCCGCATGCTCGCGCGCGCGCTTCAATGGGAATTCCGCGACGCTGACAATCTCCATCCGGCCGCCAACCGCGCCCGCTTGCGCAGCGGCGTCGCGCTGACCGACGAAGACCGCGGCCCCTGGCTCATCGCGGTCCATACCCTAATCGCCGGTTTCGCCAAGCGCGGCGTCGATGCGGTCGTCGCCTGCTCCGCCCTCAAGGCCGCCTATCGCACGATGCTCGCGGCCGGCGTCGATGACGTGAGGTTTGTCCTGCTCGACGGCTCCGAGGATCTGATCGCGCGGCGCCTGGCCACCCGCTGCGGCCATTTCTTCGCTCCCGCCCTGCTCCACTCCCAGTTCGACATCCTCGAGCCGCCGCCCGACGCGATCGTCGTCGATATCACCCCGACACCCGCCGCAATCGTCGCCGAAATCTGCGCCGCGCTCGGCCGGTAGCCCGCGCCTTTAGCTTTTCGCTCGCGCCGCGACGCCCTCTCGATGCCGCGCTATTTCTTCTCCGGCTCCCACAGTTTCTGCCATGCCTTCAGCCCGTCCTGCAGCGTCTTCTGTACCGATTCGGCCTGCTTGCGCGCCTCCTCGCCCAGCCCGCCCAGACCGCCCGAGGTGAACGCCTCGGTCGCCCGCTTCCAGTTCTCGGCCCACGCGTCCATCGGCGACGCCGCCTTCTCGGCCCCGGTGCCGCGCGCCGCCGCCACCGTCCGCCGCACTTCGCGCTCCCATAACTCAAAGCCCTGCTCGAGTGCCGTGATCACGCCGTCCTTGCTCATCCGCGCGATGCGCAGCCAGTTCTCGACCATCCGATCGCGATCGCCACCCGGCATCCCCGCCGCCATCCCGCTGAGCGCCTTGCTCACCGACGCCAGCGCTTCCGCGTACGCCTCGCTCGCCCGGCGCATCGCGTCGCCGATTCCCGACAGATTGTCTTTCGCCATCGTCCTACCTCGTCAAGCAAACGCGCCGCCCGCCGCGGTCCGCTCCCTCGATGCTCCTACATATCGAGCGGCAATTCGAGATACTCGTGGTAAATGAAGTCGCGATGCGCCATCAGTTGCGGCGTAGCCGCCGCCGTGACGATCGGATCGGCGCAGTCGTACATCTTGCGGAACCCCGGATGGATCTTGCAGACCTCGTCGGGCAGCGGCTTGACCAGCGCCGCAAACGCCGCCCAGTAGATATCCAGCGCGCTCAGCCGATCACCGACCATGAACTTGACGCCCCGCGCGCGATTCGCCGTGAGTTGCCGATCGAGCGCCCCCAGGATCTCCGCCACCCGCGGCGCCGAAGCTTCGGCCGCCGCAGGCGCATAGTCGTACTTCGCGCCGAGCGTCCGCGTGCCCTGCTTCGACGCCTCAGGCGTTTCGGGATTGGTCAGCGAGCCATGGATCATCATCAGCCGGCGCATCCAGCCAAACCCATTCTCGCCGCAAATCTCGTTGGCCAGCCCGAACATCAGCGCGCGATCCGCCTGCACCGCCGGAATCAGCGACGGCTCGGGCGCCAGCCGCTCGGCCAGGTAGAGCTGATCGATCCAGATGGTGCGCGGACGCTCGTCGTTATACACAAAGACTGGCGCGGTCGCCTGCTTGGTCCAGTTGATCAGCGGAAGATTCGGCCCGCCCAGCTCTTGCCGCACTTTGACGTACGGAATCTTCTTGACGCGCAGGATGCCCTTGGCGGCCTCCGTCCACGGTCCCGGCACCGACGGCGTGAGCACCACGCGCAGTCCCTTCATTTTGATCGCTTCGTCGACTTCGATGTAAGTAGCCATTGCTTTGGACCCCCGGAATTTGACGTGATCGCGGCGCGTTCCGCGCACCCGCGACCCACCCGAATCGGCCCCCGGGCTTCGCGCCAGCCCGGCGCCGCGGGTGTTCGCGATGGTTCTACTGCAATCGGGATCGATCCGCCAGCACCGCCCCGCGCGCGTTGAAGGATGCTCTGCGCGAAACGCTGAGGGGGCCAGATCCCCCTCGCGCTCCGCGATCACGATCGCACGAGCCACTGAAAAATTACTCGGCCGTCGCGTGGGCCGCCGCAAAATAACCTATCACGGTTGCCCGCTCGTTCTGCAGATTGGTGTACAGCGTCGACGCCGCCGCCAATTGCTTCGCCGAAAGCTGGCCGCAAATGTTGGCCGCAATCGCGTCCTTGTCCTGCTGTACCTTGAGTTCGGCATTTGAAAGGGCAGTCTCATAGCTGGTCAAGTCCGCGGTTTTCGCGAGAATTTGTCGCGACAGAGCCTGCTTCGCGGTTATAACGGCCTGCATGTCCGCGTCAATCGACGAGCTCTCAAAGCTCGTTCGCAGGTTGTTCTTAACCGCTTCCGGGGCCGCGGCGAGGCACACCGCCAGGGCTGACGTTCCGTGAACGTGCCAGTCACCGCTGTGGCCCGAAAATGAATGTGCGTAAGCGGCCGCCGAGACCAGCGCAATTCCGGCCACCGCAACGATTAACGACTTGAACTTTCTCATCTCCGATTCTCCTTGAGCATCGCCGGCCAGTCCCCGCCGGCACAATTTCGACTCCATATTAAGGACGAAGGGGAATCGGAATGGTTTCGGCCCCGCCGCCGTTGATTTTGGGCGCAAATGACGAAGGTCTCAACTCAGTGGCCGTTGGCTTCGGCTCGATTGGAAGGTACTTGCGCGTCCCGCGCCCACCGCACCGGATTGCTGCTGCGATAGCCGCACGCCCGTTCGATCCGCCCGCCCACCCCTCGCGCGCTCATGCTCGGCCGCGCTCCCGAGCCCGGCCGCTTGCACATCCGGCAAATTCTTTATCCCATGCATTCAGGCATGGGATAATGTCCTTACAATTATGCGGCCTTCCCACATGAATCGCTCGCTGACCATCGACACGCTCTTGAAGGAAGCCGCGTTGTTCTCGGCAACTGAGAGCGCCCACAACACACCCGCTCTGTTTGGCGTCACGGACGGAAAGGCCGTCGGCACCTATCTTGAGCAAAAGTTCGTCGCCCATCTGATGAAGTACTTCGCGGGCGGAAACTCCGCATCCGGCATCGACATTCCTAGCATCGATGTTGACATCAAAGTCACCAGCATAAGGCAGCCGCAATCTTCTTGCCCGTTCAAGTCGGCGCGCCAGAAAATATATGGGCTTGGATATAACCTGATAGTCTTCGTCTATGAGAAAACCGACAATTCTCGCCGTAAAACTGCTCGCCTTGACATACAGCATACGATTTTCATCGCGAAGCAACATACCGCCGACTACCAGATGACGCGCGGACTTCGGGAGATCATGGAGCACGACGGAAACGCGGAAGACTTGGTGGCGTTTATGCGCGATCGCAATCTTCCGGTTGACGAAATCGAGGCCAACAATCTTGCCGCGCAGATTCTTCGTGAAAAGCCGGAACAAGGTTATTTGACGATCTCGAACGCCCTTCAGTGGAGGCTTCAATATGGCCGTGTAATGCAGCAAGCAGGGACCGTTCCCGGTATCAAGAGGATTGCGTGATGGCGATCAAGTCGTGCAAGAGCAAATCGATCTCGGAGTTTGGTGACTTTCAGACGCCTCTCCCGCTGGCGCTCGCTGCAACGAAAGTCCTGAGCCGACTAGGCATTCGACCTCGGTCGATTCTCGAACCGACCTGCGGCCGCGGATCATTCGTCGCTGCGGCTGCCAAATGCTTTCCGGCAGCAAAATCAATTATCGGTGTTGATATAAACCCGAATTATCTGGTGGCCGCGGCAACCGTGGAAAGGACGCCAGCGAGCCACGTCGATCTGCGACAGGGAGATTTCTTCAAGGTCGATTGGGCCTCGATTATTGCCGGCACAGGCGCGCCATGGCTGATCTTGGGCAACCCTCCCTGGGTTACGAGCTCTTATCTTGGTTCGATCAAGGGCAAGAATTTGCCTGAGAAGTCCAACTTTCAAGGACGTAGTGGGATCGAAGCCATCACAGGGAAGAGCAATTTCGACATTTCAGAGTGGATGATGCTTCAGTATCTGAATTGGCTGAAAGGTACTCCCGGCTGTATTGCTGTGCTGTGCAAGACCTCAATCGCGCGCAAAATTCTGCTTCACGTCTGGACTACGAAATATCCGCTTCATACCGCCCAAATCTATAAGGTTGAAGCGCTTGAGCACTTTGGGGCCGCCGTGGACGCGTGTTTCTTTATTATGGAAACTGGCCGCAAGGCCCAGACGCCCGGCGGCGATATTTTTGATTCCCTAGACGCTGAGACGCCGTCCCATAAAATCGGCTTCTCAGACGGCCACATCATCTCTGACATTGCAGCGTTCAATCGACATCGTGAAATCATGGGGCCGGAAGAGCGCTATATATGGCGTTCCGGCATCAAACACGATTGCACGAAGGTCATGGAATTGGCGCTGACAGAAGACGGTTATCGGAACGGCCTTGGCGAAACCGTCATCCTCGAAGACGACCTGCTGTTCCCGATGCTTAAAAGTTCCGACGTCGGCAACGGCCGCGATTGCGGCCGGAGCGTGATGCTCGTCACGCAGCAGTTAGTTGGACAGGATACCAGCTATATCAAGACCAAAACTCCAAAAACTTGGGAATACCTCAACCGGCACTCCGCGCTTCTGAGTAGACGTGCCAGCACCATCTACAAGAACAAGCCTGCCTTCTCGATCTTTGGCGTTGGTCCGTACAGCTTTGCGCCGTGGAAGGTTGCTATCTCCGGCTTCTACAAAAAACTCCATTTTCTGCGAATTGCTCCATTCAATGGACGCCCGATCGTGTTTGACGACACCATCAATTTTTTGCCTTGCTGGTCAGAGGAAGAAGCGCGCTTCATCGAAGAGATCTTCGCTTCCGACGCCGCACAACAGTTCCTCGGTTCGATGATCTATTGGAATGACAAGCGGCCGATCACCGTCGATGTCCTTAAGCGACTGAGTATCCGCAGACTCGCTGCAATGTTGGGAGTCGAGCGCGATTACTCACGTTTTACCGCGCCCGAGTTGCCGCTTTTTGCCGCAGCCCATGCGCCTCACAGCTAACGCCTTGTAGCATCGAAAAAGATAACGCCGTGACGACGCGGCTCTCGAGATAAATTCGCTGGATTGCGAGAGGGGGGACTTGAACCCCCACGCCTTGCGGCACCGGATCCTAAGTCCGGCGCGTCTGCCATTCCGCCACTCTCGCCCGCCAATGACCACCTACTCGTAGCTTACGAATTTTCCGCGCTCGCGCAATCGTCATTTGGTTTATAACCGCGACTTCGCGGACTCGCCCACACCCATGCCCGCTTCCCCCGATTCTAATATCACCAAAATAAAAAAAGGGCGGAGCCTGATGGCTCCGCCCTGCGTGATTCCCCGGCCGTGTCCTACTCTCCCGTGACGTCTACAGACACAGTACCATCGGCGCTGAAGGGCTTAACTGCCGTGTTCGGGATGGGAACGGGTGTTTCCCCTTCGCTATGACGACCGGAAACTTGCCTCATCCAGGGAGACCTCCGCTCTCGCGGAATTACTTCCGCACCTCGGTGTAATGGGCAATGCTCCCCGGAATCGATTTCCGACAATTCTGAATAGTAGGTATTTTCAAGCGTGGTTTATCCGAACCTCGCATGCGATCAAGCCTGAGCCACGCGCGTCTGGCTAGCGATATCAAATCCAGACACAACTTTGGCGAGTACTATCTCTTGGGAGAAATAATACTTAGCGGTCAAGCCTCACGGCCAATTAGTATCAGTCAGCTCCACGCCTTACAGCGCTTCCACCTCTGACCTATCAACCTCCTTGTCTAGAAGGGGCCTTCAGGGCCTTACGGCCGGGATACCTAATCTTGGGGTGGGCTTCCCGCTTATATGCTTTCAGCGGTTATCC